>JAEEGL011435539.1_pt1 | contig 148422 bp, 117 predicted proteins | sample 9134231 | NCBI WGS metagenome assembly JAEEGL01 (sample SAMN16246548, study PRJNA631951) | gut metagenome | biome: gut microbiome; feature: rumen; material: fiber-attached | host: Bos | place: Iran: Karaj | collected 2018-10 | reverse complement strand
GCGGCGTCCCGTCACACGTCGTCCCGCCATGCGCGAAATGCGGCGTCACCGTGATCACTGCCGTGTCAGGTCTGCTTCCCGCATTCGCTGCCGTGTACGATGCGAAGTTACCGCTGCCGCTCGCTGCCGACGGCACCGCTGTCGTGTTGCTGTTCGTCCATGTGTACGTCGTGGTACCGACCGTGTTCGTGGTGCCGAACGTCACAGCCGTAGTGCTCGTCCCTGCGCATAACACCTGATCGTCAACTGCGTTGACCTGGGCTGCCGGGTTCACCGTGATCGTGAACGTCACAGGTGTACCGTCGCAAGTCACTCCGTTATTGGTCAAGTGAGGCGTTACAGTAATTGTTGCCGTCACAGGTGAGGAGCCAGTGTTGACTGCCGTGAACGATCCTATGTTGTTATTGCCCGATGCTGCAAGTCCTATGCTCGGCGTGTTGTTCGTCCATGTATAGGTTGTAGTTCCAACAGTATTAGTGGTCGTGAAGTTTACTGCAGCAGTGCCGCTGCCGTTACACACCACCTGATTGCTAGGCTGGTCCACCTGACCTTTCGGGTTTACGTAGATTGTAACCTCTTGCGTGGTTATTTCACAATTATGATTATCTCTTATATAAACCTTGTAATGTTTCAGGCCAGGGGTAGCAGGTGTTACGGTTATTGTTGACACAACACCATTTGCATCCGGATTAGCATCACCTGTTAGACCCGATGTGAGGCCCACGTCAGTTCTAATACCAGCAGTACCAGCAGTTTGGTCACTCCAAGCAGTTCCATTTGACGATCCGATCCATTCGAAATGGTACGGCTGAGCACCAGATGTTGTAATTTTGGCTTTGAGAATCTTGCTGCCACCCAAGCATATAGTAGCATCCTGGGCGTGGACCAGGGTGCCTAACGTCGTTGCCACTAACAGGAGCAAGGCTGCTGCTAATTTTCTTAACGATCTGACTGATGACTGGCGCGGGGGTTGGGTCGCGCGGTAGGTGTTATGTTGCATAGTCGATTTGTTTTCTTCACTCGATAGCTGAGTTGTCACAATGTCTTTTGTCTTCATCTCGGTACTGTTCGGGTAATACTGTTTCATAAGACGCGTGGTATATATTGTGTTGGTTTGGTTGCTTGAATGTTGATAGGCTTGATGGAGTAATATCTTAAATTGGTACTATAAATATTTAGTATCCGAAATGCCTTTTCTTACGGGTTGGAGATTTGGATAGTTGCATCGATTCCGCAGCAGAGGATAGTGACTGTGCCAACAGGTCCTGTGACAGTTGGAATGCTTGCGGTAATCTTAGCCTGTCCGTTGCCTTCACGAGAACCGTTGCTTTCAGCTGTTGCTGTCAGCGTACTTTTAATATACCCAGATCCACCTCCATGTCCTAGTACAAGTTCCGGTGCATAGGTATCACTATAACTTTGCATATTGCCGCCGCCATACCAGCCGCCGCCACCACCAGACGGTCCATATTTAAAATTGTATCCGGAAGTGTAACTCGCACCCTGACCAAATGAACCTCCATTCCCCGCAGTCGTTTGATTAGCTGTATATGCACCTGTGTAACCATTAGATGTTGTTCCACCACCAGCATACCCTACATATCCACTTGTCGAACCATTGTTATAACATCCGCCACCGCTACCGCCGCCTGCAACAATAAGGACATTGTCTTGTTGTGCGGACAAATCGCTTAGCAAACCAGTAGCCGTAGCTATATGTGTAGCACCACCACCACCCTGAGGCAAAGTCCAGTTGCTACTCCAGTAATGTACAACTGCGCTGCCGCCACCGTTGTAACCACCCGTAATCGTGGTATTCGTTGCAGCTGTTGGTATGGTTGTGTATGCAGTTGGCTGTCCGCCGACAACGATGTATAGCGTGCTGCCAGCCACAGGTGATGTCAGGGTGCCTTTCGAGTAGCCGCCCTTACCGCCGTAGTATGTGGAGTTGTAGGTTCCGCCTTGAGCGCCCCAGACCTCGAGAGTGAGCGATGTGGTGCCCTCCGGGATGATGTAGGTCTGTACGGAACCATCGGATCCTGTGGTTCCGTTATAATCGAATGTTTGAGTTTCAGTTGCTGCGGGCTTCTCCAAGCGGCACCACACCTGAGTGTTGATAGTGGCGGGATAGGAGAGGTATTGGTTGTTCGTGCCCGACACTCCAGAGGTGATTTCGGTGGTGCAGGTAGAGTTCGAATACCAATGGAATGTATATCCAGCAGGAATGACTGACGCGCTTGCAACGAGGGTTGCATTACCATTGCCACATTCCGGCAGCGGATCGTCGGTCTGCGTTATCGTCGGTGTCGGTGGTACCACATTTACCACACAGGTTGCCGAAGCGGGACAGTAAGTACCATCATAGGCACGCGTGTATGTGATGGTGGTGGTGCCCAAACTTACTGGTGTTACAAGGCCACCATCGCTGACCGTGGCCACGCCGGCGTCGCTACTGCTCCATGACGCAGCTCCTGCGCCATAACCGGACTCAACCGAGCCGGTAAGCTGCAGCGTCGTGCCGTACGGTATGGTGGCGGGACATGCAGGGTCGGAGGTGATGTCGAGGTGTCCGTCGCGATCAGCGCAACAGTCGATACAGAAACGTATATTTGGTCTGTAAGAAGAACTGGTGCCAGCTGCAGATGGGACATTGTCACCATTCAAACTTATCGCACTGCCGGAATAGTAGTAGTACCGGGCCCCTCCTGTTGTAGATGTGTAGTAGAAATAACGGTAGGTTGATGATGGTGGAGCGGTAGTCCTGACCGCCACGACAATGTTGCTTTCACCATCCCAATAGTATGGAGTTGTAAAATGTATGTTGCTCCATCCTGTGGAGAAAGTGACAGTTCCAGAATAAACAAGTTCGAGGTCGGCGTCTGAAATCCAGGCTGTTGCAAGTGTGGTTTGGTTTGTGGAACCCAGATAGACCTCCAGCGGCTGGTTATAGTCTGTCGCACTGTATCGGAATTTAATGTCTGTGATTGCGCCCTCACAAGCTCCCGCAATTTCGGAGGCTTTGTACAACTGCTGTGTATAGGAGTAGTATGTCGTGCTAGTGCTATATATAGGTGTATAGTAATTTGAATAGCCACCTGTGCCGACTGGTTTGCAATCGCTTGGCGTGACTGTCAGTTCATAAGTGGCAGTCTTTCCACAGTAGGTCACACCTCCAACAGTCCATTGTCCAACACTCGCCGTTATGGTTACAGAGCCTCCTGTGCTGATACCAGATACCACGCCGCTCGTCGATACGGTCGCCACGCCTGTATTGCTGCTAGTCCAGGACACAGATTGGCCTGTTCCGTTGCTCAGCAATGCTCCAATGTCAATCCTGCCATCGTCTGTTATGCTACCGCTTGTGGAAGAAAAACCAAACGCTGCAGAACTTTCGACACACTTCACTTCAATCTCACACGATTTCTTGTCGCAACACCATGCGCCATTTCTCACCGCTGCTGCCGTTATTGTTACCGTGCCTGGTTCTTTTGCTGTGACAACTCCACTGCTACTCACAGTAGCAATTGTTTCGTCGCTACTATGCCATGTTATGGTTGTTCCTCCTCCCGTGGGCGACACACTGGCACTCAATCCTGAATATGTGCTGCCACTTTCTATTTCGCTTGTCGGGCATCCCGTCAAAGTCACAGTCCTCGATGTCGTACAGCAGTTGTCTTGGCATATTTTAATCATTGGTCGATAAGTGGATACTGATTTGGAACCGCTGTACGAACCCATGTTGTTGATGTAATCCGTAGGGTTGTATGAATCAGAATACCCATATATGACAGTGTTTTGTGAGGTCTGCTCCCCGTAAAAAGTTGTCGAAGCCCAGTTGCTGCATGTACTCAAGAAACCTATTATCAGGTTCTTGCTGCAGTCGTTGTACTCAATAGGGGTGGAAAATGTAAATGTGTACCATCCAGCGCCGGTAATGGTCCAACTACCTGTTGTGTTGACAAGCGTCATTTCGCTTGCAGGGACGAAGTCGGTGTTATCAACAAAGTGGTCTTTATCGGTAAATCCAGCATAAACTTTGATACTACGCGTATAAGTGTTGGCCTCTTTCGACTTGAACGCAACACTTGTAATTCTGCAGTGGTCTCCAATCTCGTCAGCCGTGTATATCATCTCTACCCAGCTATTGTTATATAATCCATAAACAGGCGCAACACCTGTTGTGGTTGTGGTCGCATCGCTTCCACCCACGATGGTGCATGTTTGATTGGATATCGTAAATGAACATGTTAACGTCTTGGCGCAATAGCCGTTGGCGGCAGCCACTGTGGCAGTAATGGTCACGTTGCCAGCTGTGTTTGCCGTTATGGTGGGGGCGAGTGCTGTTGTTGAACTGAAAGTCACGGCTCCAGCAGGTGATACGCTCCACGTAACACTGCCACCATTGACACTCAAAGGTATAGTCTCACCTACGTTCACCGAAGCACTTGGACAGCCGCTTAGCTCAGGGTCTGTGCATGCAATACAATCCACGCAGAATTTTGTATAGGGACGCCACTTGCCATGTGTATCATAACTTACACCTGGATTTGCAGGATTTGTCACCTGGGTATCATCATCATAGTAGGTCAGCACTTTGTATGTATCTGTTGCATCAGCGTCATCAGCATAAAAATAGTATTCTGAAGCATCTGTTATATAACTGCCAGTTCTATCGTTTATAGTTACGACAATATTGTCACTTCCGCTGCATTCATAAGGGGTTGAAAATGTAATCCAGGTCCAGTTGCCTACAGTGAATGTAACATTTCCTGTAAAAACTTGTGTTAAATCTGATGTCTCCCATGCTGTCAGCTCGTTGTTCGTTGTTTCGCTTAGATAAATTGTTAGATTTCTTGTAATTTCATTATAGCAGTCATAGCCGTATTCATCATAACACTCGTCCCCCCAATATCTAAATGCTATTCCGTATATTTTGGGACTTGTGTTGCTGTTGCATATTTCACTTGGTTGGTATAATATTTGTGTGTATGAATATCTGTAGTATGGTCTTGTCACCTGCTCTCCAGCTCCATCCTCATTCCGCACTGCTTTCTCTGTATGAGAACAACCTGCGGAATTCGTATATGTCAGTTGCATCGCTGGACGATATTTCCTCATTGAGGAATTAGATATACCGTCATGGGGATAATTATTTGTACCTCCAGCATCTTGGTACCCTCCCCTTGCGACATCAGTAGAACTTGACTCCACGCAATAGTTGCCTCCATTATTTCCACCACAGCCATTATCATCTTTTGTCAAGCGGACTAAAAGATTGTTGTGTTCGGTTGAGTACATGAAATTTGATGTAAAAGTATATGTGTTCCAAGATGTGGTCCCTGTATTAATACTGCTGTATGCAATATTTGTCGGGCCGTAGCATGTCTGCCAACCCGTGGTGACCCATGCGGTCGTACTCCACGCCGCATTATTCAAGTCGATTCGAGAATTAGCCATATCTCTATTGGGCCTTTCTCGGCATAACAACCCCATTGCGCTGATTGTGGCGCCATTGTTAATGCCGGCAGCTGTCATCTCGTCGCTTGTTACCCGAAAATCCCAGCGTGAATCATTGTAGAAGTGATCATAAAATTCGTATGCATTACTACTAGTCACCTCTACTGTTCCCGACAATACTGTCACAGTGGGGTCTATAAACAGCGGAAAAGTACGCTCTGATGCAAGCATCCACTCGGCTGGAAGGTCGAACGAAACCGTCAAAGTGTTGCCCGACTGTGAAACGTTGTACAAAGCTTTGTATGAGTATTTCGCCATAGGGTCTTCGATGGGTTTGCCGTCCTTGCCTGTTTCATCTCCGACATGGCGTATCTCGGCACGCTTCATGATGTAGTCCATATCGACATGGGCGTCATAGACCACCACCGGCTGGAAAGCTATCCAGCTGTCGCGACCTGGAATCATCACCTCAAACTCGGAGGCGCTGAATGTTTTGCCTTGTTTTTTGCCGTCGGCCACCACGTATGCACCCTGCGGAAGTTCCACTGTCTGGCTTATCCTCACGGTCTTTGCACCGTCGACAACGGCATTGCGGCTCTTGACAGAAAATCCCGTCTCGACACCACGTCCGAGTTGGATGATGTTATAGTCGATATCACTATAAAAATTCCTGTACGACAACGTTCTGTAGTCGTCTTGATGTGCGCTCTCGCCGGTGCGTTGTTTGTCCTTGATGGCGTTGCCATGTGTGTCGAGAAATTCAAAGCGGTAGTCCTTGGCAAATACGAGGTTTTTGCCGAGATATTTCATCATTATGCCCTCGGACGGGGAGTCGGAATAGTAGGTCTGAAATTTGTTTTTGGTATTTGCGTAGCGGTAAGGACCGTTGTTGGTCTTTTCGATATTCACTTCGATATCCTGCCAGCTGCCGTTGGCGTCTTTGTAGTGCAGGTCGCCAATGTACATATATGAATAAGTGCCATCTCCATTATCAAAAGTCTTGGAGTGTTCGGTGCGGTATTGCTTCTGCTCCTGTTGCGGCGTAAGGCCAGCGTAAAGTCCCTGCGCAGACCATTTGTTGGCATGGTAACGCGAGAATATGCCAGTATTGTTCTTCCACGACTCTTTGAATTCCGGCAGGTTCTCAGAGTTTTGTTTGGCGGGCTTTGTTTGATTCCTCCTTGAGTCAGCGGATTTTGTAGCACTTCTCTTGACGTCTTCCACCATTGCCGCTTTTGCTTTAGCCGCTTTCTTGTCGGCTTTTGCCTGCACCGCCGTCGTTTTTGTAGCCTTGGCACCTTTGCTGTTTTCAGGTTTTGCCTGTCCCCAAGCGCTGTTGCCACTCAGACACAACGCCAGCAACATTATGACAATCGCAGCAATGTTTCTAATAGAGAATGCGTGAGTCTCCCCATACCGGTTTTGCTGGTTTTCATTCCCGAGGGTGCACCTCTCTGTGTTCGGTCGGTTCATAAGGCTGTTGGTGTAAAAATGTTTCATGACGCGGGTGTTATGCTTTGTTGTTGGTTTGGTGGTCTGTGTGTTGATAGGTTGATATGTTCGCTACGCTTGATGGATTGGTTAGATGGGGTAATGGTTAGATGGTTAGTTTTATGTGGATAGGTGGATAGGTTAGTTGTTCAAAATTCAAGGTTTTCGTTTTGCCGCCTTTCGGCGTCATTCTGCTTCGGTTCGGAAAATCAAGCGAGCTTGCTGTTCTCTCACCTTAATCGCAGAATTCGTTATCGTTATCGTTAAGGTTTTCTACTATGTAATGACCCAATGAAATGTTAAATTAGTCAGCGACTATGTTAAATTTTCTTATTTTTTTCGTTTTTTTTTGAGCTAAGGCTTGTTTCATGACTATACTACAACTATACCACGACTATACTACGACTATACTACGACTTAACCAAATGTTGAAATCCTTTTTGCTTTGATGGGTTATTTTTATGTTTTTCATTAATCACAGGTTGTCTAAAATAATTATTTCGGCGTCGAGTTGGTTCACTGTCACGGTGATGTTTTTTGCAGCGGCGCAGGAGGAAGGATAGATGGAATGGTCGGAGGTCTCTTTCATAACGTGCGTGTACTCTTTCTTTTTTGTTAGGTTTCGGTGGTTTTTATTTTGCTTTTTTCTTGTTTGGTTTGGCTTTTTATATTTTTTTCACATAATTTTATATTTATATATATCAATCAATCGCTGACAGGCAGGAGGTTTTCTGCCAGTATGGGCCTTTCACTAGAAACAAACAAATATACGAAAGTTTTTTAAACTGACATTTTTTTTTTGCAAGTGGTTGATTATTTTAAGTTTTGTTAGGATTTTCGCAAGTGGCCGGAACGTGACGGGGAAAGGGATTTTTTTTTGTTTTATTTCGAAAAAAGTTATTATATTTGTAAAATCGAATCGAAAACTCATAGAATTCCACAATGCTATATATATCAGCGAATTGAACAACACTCATGCAGTGCAGCCAAGCACAGCGGTGCTCAAAAATGGTTTTATAGCATACTGATAACCAACCACAAGTATCATTCCCCTCCGTATCGACAACGTATCTACGCAGTATCAACGCCGTATTTAGTACGTATCACCTCCGTAGTATCTTTATGTTACAATTAGGGTATCTTTAGGGCACCTTTAGGCTATCACCATGTTATCTATAGGTGAGCAGCGAGTGGCCTTGGAGCACGCTTTATGCAAATCCCCTCCCTACCCTAGCTTCACACGGATAGGTACCATGCAGGTGGAAAACAGCACATTATGCATATTTGTACACACAAGCCATGGACGACACCGGATAACAGGTGTCAGAGCCTGAAAGCAAAGAGATGAAATGGAAGTTCGGGAGTTGCAACTTAAACCATGTTGCCTATCTATATGAAAGCAGGCTGAAGTTGTCGGGGGACAGGAGCGAGGCGGCGGAGAGGAGGTCGTCGGGGGTGAGGGCGAGTATGTCGCGAGCCATCTCATCGACGGTGTCAACGCGGTCGTAGTTGAGGTAGGCCTTGCCGATGGACTGCATCTCGTTGAGCGACGAGTCGTTGTTGATGGCCATCTGACCGATATACTGGCGCTGAGCGGCGCGGAGCTGTGAGGCGGAGAGGGGGACGGAGGCCAGACGGTGGAGTTCGCGGAAGACGAGGTCGCGCGCCCGCTCGGCGGCGCCGTTGTCAACACCGGCATAGACGTAGAAGAGGCCTGTGTCGGTGAAGGGGACATACTGCGACTCGATGGTGTAGCAGAAGCCGTATTTCTCACGGACAGCCACGTTGAGGCGCGAGTTCATGGCGGGGCCGCCAATGATGTTGTTGAGGAGGGAGAAGGCCACCTTGCGGTCGTCGAAGAGATGAGGTGCGGAGCATCCGAGCAGGAGGTGAACCTGATGGGTGCGGCGATTGATGGTCTTGTCGAAGGAGGTGGTAACGGGAGGTTGTCTCTCTGACTGTTTGGGCTTTAGTGACGGAGACATGTAGGAGGCAAAATATCTTTCGGCCAGCCGTACAAGCTTAGCAAAGTCGATGTTGGCGACCACGGTAAGGACCATGCGGTCGGGGGTGTAGTTGCGAGCCAGGAAGTCGCGCAGGAACTGAGGCGTGAAGGCCTTGACGTTCTTCTTTGAGCCGAGGATGTTGTGTGCCAACGGATGGCCGGCGAAGAAGAGTTCCTCGAACTCGTCGTAGATGAGGTCGGCGGGCTGGTCGCGGTAGCTGTTGATTTCCTCTATCACCACATCTTTCTCGTTCTCAATCTCGTGGAGAGGGAACTGTGAGTTGAAGAGGACATCGCTGAAGAGCTCGATGCAACGAGGCAGATGCTCGACAAGCGACGAGGCATAAATGCAGGTCTCCTCCTTGGTGGTGAAGGCGTTGAGTTCGCCGCCGACTCCGTCGATGCGGTTGAGGATATGATAGGCGCGACGGTGGGAGGTGCCCTTGAAGATGGAATGCTCGATGAAATGGGCGACACCTTCCTCGGAGCCGCACTCATGGCGAGAGCCTACGTTGATATAGACCCCCGAATAGGCGACGGGCGAGCCGGTACGCCGAAAGACTAGGCGAAGTCCGTTTGGCAGGGTATGGTAGAGGTACATGGGATTGCGTTAAGGCGTTAATGTGTTATTGCGTTAGTGAGTGAATAGTGATTAGTGATTAGTGAGTGAATAGTGATTAGTGATTAGTGAATTGACAAATGGATCTTGATTGCGTTAGGGGGTTGTGGTGGTTGAGGTTTGGGACTTGGTGGGCTGGGTTGGGGAATGGGAGGTCAGGGAGAGGTAGAGAGCGGCGAAGATGGCGCCGGCGCAGGTCTGGAGCGTGTCTTCGGTGAGGCAGGAAAGCAGGACGATGGTGAGGCAGGCGACAAAGAGCGGCTTGCGCCACAGACGGCGCCGTATCACGGCCCAAAAGAGACATACGAGGAGCAATCCGCCAGCGATGGAGCCGAAGGTCATGAGAAGAGTGAGGTACTGGTTGTGCGGATTCTTGTGAGTGCCAGCAAGCGGCGAACGGTCGGCAGACAGTTGGTGGTCGAGAGCCGTCTCGACGCTGCCAATCCCCACACCATAAAGCCAATTGGAGCGTACAACCTCAGACGAGGCACGCCACAGTTCGAAACGCTGGAGCATGGTGAAGCCGCAGACAGTACGGTAGCAGCGGTAGTTCTCGTACTCGAACAGCATCACATAAACCATGCGTCGGAGGCTGGCCTTCTGCGAATAGACAGGATTGGCTATACCCTGCTCGATGGCAGCCACATCGGAGGGAGACAGCGAGGCGACACCAGCGCTGTCCTTGGTGAGGCCCATTGCATTGAGATAGCGTACCAGAGCAGGCAGCACGCTGTAGCCGACAGGTGTGATGGAATCGACGGGCACAGAACTCACCTTTGGCCACTCGGCACGCAGTTCAGACTCGCACACAAAGTCGTTGACATAACGACCACATTCGACAAGACCGTCGTGAGCAAAGGTGTAGGGGGTGCCGTTGCGGGTATAGCGCAAGCGGTCAACATGCGAGAGACGCGGAGTGTAGTAGTCGTTGACATAATAGGCAACAAGCCCTGCCAGCGAGGCGACGGAGAGCAGCGCAGCCAGCACCAGCACCCACCGCAGCGGACGCGAGTGCAAACGCCGCCAACCGAAGACGATGCACACCAAGACGGTGACAAGGAGTATGATAATGCCTGTATAGGACTGCAGGAGGAAGAGATAGAAGAGGAACCATACAGCCAATAGAAGCGCCGCAAAAGGCATCACGGGAGAAGACCATAGAGTATGCCGGTCGAAGGCTCTGAGGAATGCGAAAAGGAGCAGGCAGATGGCGAAAACGAGGTTGAGCGAGAAACGGATATGCGATATGAAGGGGACAATCTCCCTATAGGGGAGGTCGGGGATGGAGAGCCATCGGACAAAGCCAATGACAGAGACAACGAAGAGGGTGCCCACATAGCCGGTAATGACGATGCGCCACTGAACACTGGTGAGGGGACGCGAGGTGAGGACCACCATCGGAACGGCCACCACCGGGAGAACCTGACGCAAAGCGTCAAGACCATCAGGAAGGACGTCGGTCCAGATGAGAGAAACAGCGGAAAGAAGAAAATAGAGTATGGCGAGATGAAGAAGACCGTTGGACCCAAAGTCGGAGAACTTACGACGGAAGCCACGCTCGAAAAGCCAGTTGACAAAGAGTAGCGTCCAGGCCAAGTTCATCATGAAATTAGAACACACAGCACTTCCCGCAAGAAGAGTGAGAAGCAGTATATAGAGGAATCGGAATACCACTAAATTAATTGAAAATTGAGAGTTGAAAAATGAGAGTTAGCAGCGGTAAAGGCAGACAAGCGATTATTATTTGCCCGAGAGTATTTTTTTGTACTGCGATTTGTCAGTGAGTATCTCGACTGCTTTCAGGACATCCTTGTCGTGGGTGAGAGACCCCTCGACCCTGCCTTTCTGATAATAGTAGCGTGCAAGAATTTCGTTCTTGAGCATTTCGCTCACCTCGTCGCGATATTTGGCAAGGTCGCCGGCCTTGTCGGCCTTAAGCTTAGCCTCAAGAGCCTCAATGTCGGCCTTTACCGCATCGAAATACTTCTCTTCCTTGGCGATGGTCTTGAGGTCGTCGAGATACTTTTCTGTAGAGGTAGAGTAGCTGTAGTCCTTATCAGAGAGAAAGTTTCGGAAGTCATCATAAATCTCGTCGGTTATCTCGAACTTGGAAGGCGAGGGAATGGAGGCATGCTGCTTGACGAACTGAGTGGCATAGTCGAACACGAGAAACTTCTGGTATAACACCAGCGCGAGTGCAGACATATACTCCTGATCGACCTCGACGTCAGGCTCGATACCAAAGCCGTCGTAAACGGTACGGCCGTTGCGAGTCTTGAAAGCAGTCTTGAGCGAGTCGGGCACACGTGTGGCACGGCCGTTCTCATCGCGATGAGAGTAGTCGAGTGCCTGTATGCAGCGTCCCGACGGGATATAATACTTGGACACCGTCACTTTCATCTGGGTGTTGTACGACATAGGGAGTATGTTCTGGACAAGGCCTTTGCCGTAGGAGCGGCTACCGATGATGACCGCACGGTCGAAATCCTGAAGACTCCCGCTGACAATCTCGGAGGCGGAAGCACTGTAGCCGTCGATAAGTACGGCAACAGGAATATCGAGGTCCTCGGGGGCGCTGCGAGTGTAGCTCTTGACATTCTTTGACGCCAACTTGCCCTTGGTTTCGACAACCAATTCGCCACGCTTGACGAACATACCGACAATCTCAACGGCTTCGTTCATCAATCCGCCACCGTTGCCACGCAGGTCGAGAATGACACCGGGAAGGTCGGGGTTCTGCTTCTTAAGCTGACGGAAAGCGTCACGGACGTTCTTGGCGGCATCCTGGGTGAACTCGCTGAGCTTGATGTAGCCGATGCCGGAAGTAAGGATGCCGCTATATGGCACGTTGGGCAGCTTGATTTCCTGACGTGTAAGAGTGCAGTCGAAAGTGCGCCCGTCGCGAGACAGCTTCAGTTTGACAGCGGTTCCCGACTGACCGCGCATAGCACTGGAGACGTCGGATGTGGTCTTTCCTTCGGTGGAGACACCATTGACCTCCAGAATGCGGTCGCCAGCTTTAAGCCCCGCCTTGTCGGCCGGGAGGCCCTCGTAGGGTTCGGCCACATAGATGAGACCATTCTTCTGGTGGATGAGAGCACCAACGCCACCATATTCACCAAGAAGCTGCAACTTAACGTCCTCCATGTCGCTTTCGGCATAGTAGTTGGTATAGGGATCGAGCGAGGCGAGCATGGCGTCGATGGCAGTCTTCATGAGCTTGCCCGGATCGACATCGTCAACATAATTGAGGTGAACATTCTTGTAAACGTTAGAGAAAATCTCGAGGTTCTTGGAGATTTCAAAGCCTTTGTCCTGTGCATGCACGAAAGTGCATAGCGAGAGGGTCAGTATGATTACTATCTTTTTCATGGATATTGTAGATATTCTGATGATTAATATTCAAAGATTAGTCGTTATCGATGAAGTTCTTTAGCGACATTTCGTCGGGCGATACGAACCATACGATGTCACCACTCTGGAATACAGCGGAAGCCGGAGGGTTGACAATATAATCGTTGTCACGCTGTATGGCTATAATCATGCCGTGGTGCCGTTGCTGGAAGTCAGAATGAGAGAGTGTCGTACCGACGAGCGGACCGTTGTTGAACACAACATAACGGTAGATGTTGAGTTCATTGTCGGAATGGTCGCGTATAAGAATGGAGGGTTCGACCTCAAGGTCGGAACGGAAACGAGAAATCTGCTCCTCATTGCCGATGACGGTGAGTCGGTCCAACGGCATGATAACAGTATCCTTGGATGGAAGGTCATAGACACGTTCACCACGCTCGATAGAGACCACGTTGACGCCATAATTCTGACGGAAGCCAGATTCGAGAAGCGTAACGCCCACATATTTCGAGAATTGGGTAACGGTGACACGCTCCATTGAGAACTGATGTTCCATGGAAGGAGGTATCTTGAACGAAACCTGTGCCTGACGGGAGTTGAAATTGGAAAGGAAACGAGATTCGATATGCTTGTAGAAGCCGTTGACCTTGCCAGAGAAACGGACAACTATGAACACAAAGATGGCGATGATAAGGATGAGGCCGAAGGCGAGGGAAATGTAGCGGCCGATGGCGATGCCGAGAAGCAAGATGACAAGGAAGTAGCGAAGAAGGATTACAGGGATGACTACGGCTTGGCTGTATCGGTATTCCTCAAGGAGTTCTTTGACCTTTTTGCGGTTGAGGTTTTTTAGAGCCAGCGCCCACAGGAACGGAGCCATAGCGGAGATTGTTATAGCAAGGCCTATGATATTGCCCCATACCGAAGGCTCACCCGTGGATGTAACGAAAATCTTGTTAAGCAGCGGTTTGAGCAGGAGCATAGAAAGCAGGAGCAATGCAACACTGATGGCGCCATAGATGATAATTGGGGAGAATTGTTTTTTGAGGAACTGTCGCACCGGAAGTTCGGAATCGGAACTTTTTGACTGGGAGGCATAGCGCTCGAGAGCTTCATGCCAGCGTTGCGGGAGGCGGGGCCACACGAACTCATAGGCCGGCAGACCAGCCTTGATCATGTAAGGAGTGACGAAAGTGGTGATGATGGAGACGGAGACGATTATGGGGTAGAGCTCGCTACGGATAACACCGTAGGAGAGTCCGAGACCAGCTATGATGAAAGAAAATTCACCTATTTGACAGAAGCAAAAACCACTCTGCATAGCCGCCTTGAGCGGGCGGCCAGACAGGACAACGCCAAGTGTGGCGGAAAGAGACTTGAACAATACCACGGTAAGGGCTATGACCAAGACGGGAAGCCAGTATTTGGCAAGGACTGCCGGGTCAACAAGCATACCCACGCTGACGAAGAAGACTGCACCAAAAAGATTTTTCACAGGGGTGATTACGCGGTGGATGACATCGGCCTCAATGGTCTCGGCCAGAATGGCACCCATCACGAACGCGCCAAGAGCCGAAGAAAAACCAGCAGAAACAGCAAGCACAACCATAGCGAAGCAGAGCCCTATGGCCACCACACAGAGAATCTCTTCGGTCATGAAACGGCGCATCCAACGGAGGAAAGTAGGGATAAGAAAAATACCGAAGGTGAACCACACGATTAGAAAGAAGGCAAGCATGAGCATCTTCATGCCGAGTTCGCCACCGTTGAAAGTCTTGCTCACAGAAACAGTGCCGAGCACGACAAGAAGAAGTACGGCAATGAGGTCTTCGACCACGAGGACTCCCGTGACCGTAGAGGTGAACTTCTGCTGCTTGAGTTTCAGGTCATCGAACGACTTGATGATGATAGTGGTGGACGAGATGGAGAGCATGCAACCGAGGAACACGCCCTCCATAGTGGAGAAGCCGAGTATGCGTCCAACGACGTTGCCGATGAGGAACATGAGCGCAAGCTCTGTGAATGCCGTTATGGCACCCGTGCCGCCAACCTTCTTAAGTTTCTTGATACTGAATTCCAAACCGAGAGCGAACATGAGGAACACTATTCCGATGTCGCTCCAGAGTGTGAGGTTTTCATCGCCTTTGATGACAGGAAACCACGGAAAATGCGGGCCAATAAAGAAGCCCGCAACAATATAGCCAAGCACAAGGGGCTGCTTAAGCCTTTTGAAGATGACGGTTATAACCCCAGCAGTAACAAGGATGAGTGCAAGTTCGCGAAAAAGAGGATTCAGTTCGGCCATAGTTAGAGTTATAACGCCGAACAAGGCTGTTTATTATACAACGTGCATGATAAATCAAGGTCTGACACTATGGTCATAAACCAAGTCAATATATACAGGGAGATGGTCGCTGAAGCCGCCAAGGTATACAGGACCTCTGTAGGTACGGAAAGTACGGTAGGAGTGCGTTTTCGGTGACGACACTAGCAAGAAGTCGGGGCGAAACAGCGAGGCCGACGGCAGCAGGAAAGGCGAACAATGCGGTAGGCGTATGAGAAACTGGTCGAAAAAAGACCATCGGTCGGCATAGCAGCAAGACCCCTCGCCTTCAGCAAAGGCGTACATAAGTCCCACAAGTCCTTCGGGATTCACAGGAAGCAATTCGGCGGAATAAGCCTCCAGTTCGGGTGCATCGGGAAAGCCAAAGGCCGAGCAGAAAAGCGGTTCGCGGGGATCAGCATTGAAATCGCCCATAACCGCAACGGGGACACAGGGATGGGCAGACGCAAGAGAATCAACCAGCGAGCGAATTATGGACACTATACGTACGCGATGTCGGTCGGCAATGGCGCCACCCAACTTGGACGGCAAATGGCAGACGATGAAGAAAAGACTGTCGTCGGTGGAAGTCACCCCACCGACAAGCAGAAGGTCGCGAGAATGCCACAAAGAAGCACTGTCGGAAACATCGATCCGTGATGAAAAGAAAGGTTGGAACAACTGACGTCGGTAAAGGAGAGCGCAGTCAATGCCACGTGGGTCAGGCGAATCGAAATGGACAAACCCGTAGTCCAGCTTGCGGAGAGGGGTGGCATGGCAGAGCTGCGAAAGCACATAGGAGTTCTCCACTTCGGCCAGGCCTACAACCATCGGAGCATCAAGAGCCACGATAGTCTTGTAGATATTGTTGCACTTAAGCTGGAAACGCTTCTGTGTCCAATGATTGGCCCCGCCTGGAGTGAAGGCATCGTCGTTGGCCAGAGAGTCGTTGAGGGTGTCGAAGAAATTCTCGACATTCCAAAAGGCGGCCCTATAAGACTGCGCCGAGAGAGACACAGGCAGGAGCACCAAAAAGAGGATTACCAGATGACGACTCATCAGAGGACTTCTTCAAGGAGCCACATACGGTTGCTATTGGAGCCTTTTAGCAAGACGGACGCTCCCGAGAGTGGATTAGCCGCGAAATAGTCATGGGCGGACTGACTGTCTGGAAACCATAGCACAGCAGGGTCCGACGAGGCGAAAGAGAACTCGTCGCCGACAAGGACGACCAGTGTGAACGATAAAGACTTCACAAGCTGAAAGAGACGACGGTGCTCGGACTCCGACTCGGAGCCGAGTTCTCTCATGCCACCAAGCATAACGACCTTGCGGTCGGCCCTCATCTCGGCAAAGCTGCGGACGGCGGCCTCCATGCTTGTGGGATTGGCGTTGTAGCAGTCGAGCAACAGTTGGTTGTGAGCAGTGGTCTTAAGTTGCGAGCGGTTGTTGGAGGGAACGTATTGTTCGAGAGCCTGCTTTATGTCGAAAAGGTCCACCTTGAAAAAACGTCCAACGGCAAGTGCTGCCATAGCGTTGGCGAAATTGTAGCCACCAAACAACCGTGTCGAGATGTTGTAAACTTGGTCTCCATACTCGGTGTAGAACGAGAGGTATGGGTCCGAGCCGAGGTAAGTTCCAACAATATCGGCATCGGCAGTGCCATAGGTGACAACAGAGGCATTGGAACAACGGCCAGCTTCGGCGCGGAGAATCTCATTGTCGGCATTTACGAATATTACACCTTTTCTGGCATCGAGGCAACGGTAGAGTTCGGTCTTTGTGCGGACAACACCATCGAAACTCCCGAAACCTTCGAGGTGAGCCTTTCCGACACTGGTGATAAGACCGAAGTCAGGCTGGGCGATACGGCAGAGGGCATCAATCTCGCCCGGATGATTTGCTCCCATCTCAACAACGGCCACCTCGCAGTCAGCGGGGATGGAGAGGAGGGTGAGTGGAACACCCAAATGATTGTTAAAGTTGCCAGCTGTGGCATGGACACGGTAGCGACGTCTCAAGACTGCGGCAAGCAGCTCCTTGGTCGTGGTCTTGCCATTGGTGCCAGTAATGCCTATAACGGGAATGGAAAGATTGGCACGGTGACGGCTGGCCAAAGCCTGCAACACCGCGAGCACATCGTCAGCGACGATGCACTGTGGATTGTCAGAATACTGCGTATCAGAAGTGACGCAAAGCGCGGCACCCTGAGCCAAAGCCGAGGGGACAAAAGCGTTACCGTCGAACGTGGAGCCCTTGAAAGCAAAGAATATGCAACCCTGTGTTATGTTGCGGGAGTCGGTAGTGACAGCACGTGAAAGCAGATAAGCGTCGTAAAGGCGGTTTATTTCATTACACATAGACAAAGCCAGTTGATTTCAAGCACTTAAAAGTATTGTTATTTAACCGAATTATCTAACGCAAGGCAGGGTGGGATTATTGTATAGAAACACAAATAGCGGATTTCCATAGTTGTTTGTTGCGGTTGTTTTCAGTCTTTTTCACGAGAATTACAAGTACAATCATTAAAAGCAGTGTTGGTCAACAGCAGGCATACGAAAACCGATAGAAGGAATACGAGTAGAATAGTTCAAGGCATAATTGCAGATGAGGAACAACCATTCAGTCCATCGCTAACATTTTTTTTCGTACCTTTGCACAATAATTAGCTTTACTTATGGTGATGAATTTTATTTCCAATATATTTGCTGATGGCCGGCAATATTTATTGTTTCTTGCAATTTGTGTGACCGTTCCCGCTTTTGGGCAACAGGCTTGCAACGTGGTGGAGTATTCGTCAGAGTCGATGAATGTCGTCTTATCGGTGCCTGCCAAGCTGGAAGTAGGCACGGTGGTATTTGACAATACTATGTTCAACACAGTGTCAATTGATGGCTTCGACGTCTCGTCGGAGATTGGGAAACCATCGCTGCCATCGCTGCGCGAGTGGATAGAAATCCCCGTGTGCGCCAGAGTGAAGGTAGAGGTAACCTATGAGGAACATTTAGCCATTGACGGCGACTCTCTGGGAGTGACCTTGCCCCTGCTGCCGACACAACCGTCGGCAAGTAAGACATCCAGCCGCAACGCCGACGCACTTGTCATAGACCGTTCAACATACGGCAGCGACGAATTTTTTGGCGAAGAACTGGCGAAGGTACGTATGGTCGGTACTGCGCGAGACCGTTGTCTGGCACAACTGGTATTCTCTCCAATCAGATACAATCCCGTCAGCAACAAATTCTTGGTATATACACGAGTGGATGTGAGGGTAGTGTTCGAAGACATTGACACAAAGGCCACAAAAGCACTCTCGAACCATAGCACACCCGCCTTCTCCACTGGCATCAAAACCATCAACTCGAATAATCATGAAGCCAAGCAACCACAAAACCAGGCAGTCCGCATCCTAATCGTCTCGCACCCCATGTTCCGCACGGCCCTCTCGGAGTTTGTTGACTGGAAGCGTAGTGTTGGATATTTGGTTGACACGGTGTTCACTGGCACTCCAGAAGTTGGGACATCCTTCCGCTCAATAGCTTCGTACATTCGGAGCCAATACAGCTCTGCCACCGTAGAACGGCCAGCCCCCACTTACCTCATACTTGTCGGCGACACCGCACAATTGCCTACCGAGAAGTACTCGTACTATATGAACTACTATGGCCAAATGGACCATATATCGGACCTTCACTATGCCTGTATGACTTCGGGCGACAACCTTCCCGACTGCTACTACGGTCGGCTTTCGGCGCAGACGGTAGGTCAACTTCAGCCGCAGTTGCAGAAGATTCTCATGTACGAAAAATACGAGTTTCCCGACCCATCGTTTCTCGACCGAGCCTTGCTTGTGGCGGGCATCGACGGCGGCATGTCAGGCGACTACGGCTACACCCACGCCGACCCGGCAATGGATTATGCAGCCTCACTATATGTCAACGGCCACAATGGATACCGCTCGGTCAAAGAATTCAAAAACAACACGTCGATAACCCCGCATGTAGCCAACGTGTCGGTGCAGGCCAACGCCGCATACAACGAAGAGTACATCCGTTCGCTCTATTCAGAGGGAGCCGGATTGATAAACTATTCAGCACACGGCCAGTGGAATGGCTGGCACAGCCCTCGAATGAGCAACGAACATGTGTCGTCGATGAGCAACTCGCAGCGTTCCGGCGTCATGATTGGCAACTGCTGCCTTACAGGCAAGTTCGACGAACCGGTATGCTTCGCAGAGGCTCTCATGCGCGCAAACAGCTACTGCGGTGCAGCGGCATACATAGGCGCCAGCAATTCCACCTACTGGGACGAGGACTTCTACTGGGCGGTGGGAATACGGCCTTCCATAGGCGGCGGAATGCAACACGAATACCATCCTGCAAGTCGTGGTGCTTACGACTGGATGTTCCACACTCACAATGAAGACTTCAGCCAGTGGGCAACCTCTTTGGGTGCAGTACTTACGGCTGGCAACATGGCGGTGGAGCGCTCTGCAAGCAACCTCAACTCATACTACTGGCAAATCTACCACCTATTCGGCGACCCTTCCATGATGCCTTGGACGACACAAGCCAAAGAGATGCCGCTATCCTATTCTGGGGCCGACGAAGGTTCGACACAGGTCCATGTCAACACCGCACCTTATGCATACACCGCTGTGACCGATTCAAACAACAATCTTGTCGGCGCCGCCTTCGCCGATGGCGACGGGAGAACGACTATCGCGTGCAATATGCCCATTGAGCAGGGAAATATGAAGTTGTCTTCAATCGCTCAAGGATACAAGTCTCTGATAATGACAATCGACCGAAGTCAGCTGTTAGCAGTCAGCGAACAGCCGGCAATAAATAGAGGACAGCTGTCAATCAAAATCACACCAAACCCGACTGCCAATATGGTCACCGTAGAGACAGCGTCCGCATCAGTTGCCACCCTTTTCAGCGCCACAGGCAGACCTGTTAAAACTTTCAATCTTGACGCAGGCTGCAACCGTATTGACCTTTCGGCCTTGCCAGTCGGAGTTTATTTTCTGAAAACCAGCGATGGTCGCATCGGTAAGATTGCAAAACAATAGTAACCCATTTTAGAATTCGCAACCCTACGCCCCTGAAAAAATAGCGGACACCCGGTCCGAGCTGGGTTGAATTGAGGATCAACACCATTTGTGTTGGACTGACCACTACTGTACAGGATAAAGAAAAATCAAATAGGATATTTCTTCCCCTACAGTTCGACAAAAAACATATCGTCGATTACACAACATTCACCAATCATCCTCCGTGACGGAAGTTAGGCACATCTTGGACGAACCCATCGCCACATGTGCGACATTCACCCCGCCACATTATCTTTTTTTTTCGTCCGAGACCTTACGTTTTCAACTTTATTTGTATCTTTGCAAACGATTTAACTCACTTGGTTTACCAAAATTTTCACAATCCAACCAAATCGGATTACCAAAATGAGAAACAAGTATTACGACTTAATTGACCAAACCTTCGACTTCCCGCAGGACGAATTCCGCACAGAAGAAGGCGAACTAATGTTCCACGACATCCCACTGATGGAAATCATCAAACAGTATGGCACCCCCTTAAAGATCACCTACTTGCCGAAGATAAGCTCACAGATACAAAGAGCCAAGCGAATGTTCAATGTAGCCATTGCAAAAACCGACTACAAGGGCACATACAACTACTGCTACTGCACGAAAAGCAGCCATTTTTCGTTTGTACTGGAAGAGGCCCTGAAGAACGAGATAAACCTGGAAACCTCGTCAGCCTTCGACATAAACCTGATACAGGAGCTTTACGAACAGAAGCTGATAGACAAGGATAAGTTCATTGTTTGCAACGGGTTCAAGAAGATACAATACATCGAAAACATAGTGGGGTTGTACAACGACGGCTTCCACAACGTGGTGCCAATACTAGACAACAAAAACGAATACACCACCCTTGACGAGATGCTAAAAAACCCGTTGGTACCAATGAAAATCGGCATCCGTATCGCCGCCGAGGAGGAACCTAAGTTCGACTTTTACACCTCTCGACTTGGTATTAGGTACAACGATATAGTAAGTTTTTATGAAGAGCACATCAAACCAAACAAGAAGTTTACATTCAAGATGCTGCACTTCTTCATCAACACCGGCATACGAGACACGGCCTATTACTGGAACGAATTGTCCAAATGCCTGAATGTATACTGCGACTTGAAACGTATATGTCCCGAACTGGATTCACTCAACATAGGAGGCGGCTTTCCGCTTAAAACATCGCTTGCCAGCAACTACGACTACGAGTATATGGCTGAGGAGATACTGAGCCAGATTAAGACCATCTGCACGAATCGCGGAGTGGAAGAGCCCCACATATTCACCGAGTTCGGCTCGTTCACGGTGGGAGAAAGCGGTGCCACCTTATACAGTATATTGGGACAGAAGCAACAGAACGACCGCGAGCTGTGGTACATGATTGACAGTTCGTTCATCACGACCCTGCCCGACACATGGGGCTTGAACCAGAGATTCATCATGCTCCCAATCAACCACTGGGATTGTGAGTATCAGCGCGTCTTCCTCGGTGGTTTAACCTGCGACAGCCAGGACTACTACAATGCCGACTCGCACGCCAATGCGATTTTCCTACCCAAGCTGCAGAAGGACGAGCCCCTATACATAGGCTTTTTCCACACAGGTGCTTACCAGGAATCCATCGGAGGCTATGGCGGAATACAGCATTGCCTCGTGCCCGCTCCCAAGCACATTATAATAGACAAGGACGAAAACGGAGAATACACGACAAAGCTGTTCGCCAAAGAACAGAGCCACAAGTCGATGCTGAAAATATTGGGTTACTAGGAGCCCGAATCCTAAACCTTGAGACCATAACTTTCACACACCGATGGAATACCCTCTATTCTGGAATTCCCGTCGTACCGATACCCACAAGGGCGACTACGGACATGCACTACTTGTTGCCGGCAGCTACGGCAAGATGGGCTGCGCCATACTGGCCTCGCGAGCCTGCATGCGCAGTGGCGTAGGGCTATTGACGGTACATGTACCTGAGAAGGGCCTGACTCCACTGCAGTGCGCTGTGCCAGAGGCAATGGCATCTATAGATCACGACGGACTTTTGTTTTCCACTCCTCCGACAAACCTTGCAAGGTATGACGCTTTGGCCGTAGGACCCGGCATAGGCACGGCCGACCGCACCTTCGTGGCGCTACGGGAGTTTCTCTGCGACTGGGGCGACCGTCCTCTTGTGCTCGATGCCGATGCAATCAATATTGTTGCCCTCCACCCCAAGGAGATGATGCCGCTTATGGGGGAGAACACGGTGCTGACCCCACACGATGGCGAGTATGAGCGCCTATTCGGGGATATGCCGACGGCGGAAGCTGCCGCCAAACACGGCATAGTCATTGTGCGCAAAGGGCACCGTACGAAAGTGCACGCCCCAGACGGGCGCCTGTATGAGAACACCACAGGCAACCCCGGCATGGCCACCGCCGGCAGTGGCGACGTCCTGACAGGCATCGTTCTTGCGCTTCTCGCCCAAGGACTTCAGCCGTTCGAAGCGGCCTGCCTAGGCACCTACATTCATGGCAAAGCAGGCGACATTGCAGCACAAAAACAGTCGCAAGCGTCTCTTATGGCGGGCGACATTGTCGAAAATATTTCATTTGTAAAATAACTAATAACAAGCAAGATACGATTATTTTACATTTAATCGGCAAAAGAAAAAACAAAAAATATTTGCCAAGTGAGAAAATATGCGTACTTTTGCACCCGATTTGAGTGATACAAGTCAACCTTCCTCAATAGCTCAGTTGGTTAGAGCACCTGACTGTTAATCAGGGGGTCGCAGGTTCAAGTCCTGCTTGGGGAGCAAGAAAGCCGCAGAGATGCGGCATTTTTTGTATCTGTTTTTATGCGTTTATTCATTGTGATAATCATAGCTGCTTTTGTTGCCGTCGGCCTTCTTATGCTTGGATTGGGGATAAAGGTCGTGACACGAAGGAATGGCGAGTTTAAACGCCATTGCGCATCGCGCGACCCATATACCGGCGAATCGGGCGGATGCGTCTGTGCAAATGGAACAGCTTGTGGAAAAAAGACTCGATACAACCCACTTGATGTAAATGAAAATACAATGAAGGAAATCAGCGGGCAGTAGCCGTCGTCCGGACACCTTTCAACGACTTTCAAATATTCAACCCATCAACATAAACCCATCAACATGAGTACCCACGTAGTGATAATGGCAGGCGGCATAGGAAGTCGCTTTTGGCCGATGAGCGTGCCCGAGTATCCGAAACAGTTTATCGACGTGCTCGGCCTAGGACGCACACTGTTGCAGATGACCGTTGACCGTCTGCTACCATTGTGCCAGATAGAGAACATCTGGGTGGTCACCTCCGAAAAATACATTTCCATTGTACGTGAGCAAATCCCGGGTTTGCCGACCGACAATATACTTGCCGAGCCAGAGGCCCGCAACACGGCTCCCTGCATAGCCTATGCCAGCCGCAAGATTGCAAAACGCGACGGGGATGCACGTATTATAGTCACACCGAGCGATGCACTGGTGATGAAGGCAGATGTGTACCGACAGGTTTTGAAGGAAGCGCTCGACTTCACCGATGCTCACGATGCCATAGTCACTATCGGCATTACACCAAGCCGTCCAGAGACGGGATATGGCTACATACAGTCGTCAGGCCTCACTATTGCTGGAAATGTAGAAAAGGTCGCAGCATTCAAAGAAAAACCAGATGCAGCGACGGCAAAATACTACCTCGAAAACGGTTCATACTATTGGAATGCCGGCATCTTTGTGTGGAAAGGCTCGACCATCGAACAGTCGATACGGAAGTATGCACCACAGATAGCCGGAGTCATGGACACTATAGAACCGTCGCTTTATACCGCCGATGAGCAGGCGACACTGAGAAAACTATTTCCCACTTGCGAAAAGATAAGCATCGACTATGCCGTGATGGAGAAGGCCGACAACATACATGTCGTCGCCGCCGACCTAGGATGGAGCGACCTCGGCACGTGGGGTTCCCTCTTACAGAACGCCCCTCGTGACGAACGGGGCAACGCTGTAATAGGAACCAACACCCACCTATATAACTGTGACGGATGCGTGGTGCATGTGGACGACATGCAGAAGGTAATAGTAGAGGGCCTCCAAAACTGCATCGTAGCCGTCAAAGACAGACGTATGCTAATCTGCCGTCTCAGCGAAGAGCAACACATAAAAGAGTTTGTGAATGCGTGAATAAAGGTTAAAAGGTTTACCTCGGCCGAAGGCTCACCAGTCAAAAATAGTACTGACACTTGACAACATACATCTTGCATCACACACTCTCTCGTCTGAACCCCAACATCACACTTGTCATTTAAGCGGGGCAACCTGACAGGCCAAGTGCCAATGCTGATATCAACTTTCAAAATCGACCTCGAGGCTAGTCTTTGATGTATTTCTCGGGATGACGGGCGGTGAATTGCTTGTAGTATTCTTTTATCTTCACCATGTCGGCATCGAAATCTCCGGTAGGATAGAACGTAGGACCAACGCCCATGATCCTTTTCTTATAGTCGCCATAGGTCAACACAATGGGTACGTTGGCTCGCGTGGCTATCTCATAGAATCCGCGTTTCCATCGCCGTACCGGCTTGCGTGTCCCTTCCGGGGTTATCACTATCACCTGGCGCTCGTTGTCGGCATAGAGCTTAACCGCTTGGTCAACCATGTGGTTGTTGCGGTTGCCACGATCTATAGGCACTCCTCCGTAATGGACAAGTATGCGGCGTGTGAAGAAATTGAAAAATTCTTTCTTGATGAACACCCCGTATTTCACTTTCAGCACCCAAAGGCAGGTGACTCCCAACAGGAAATCCCACACACTGGTATGGGGAGCCATTATGTAAACGGCGTGTTCTATCTCCGGACGAGAACCAGGTACGGGTACATCATACCTCCACCCAAAAAGCTTGACTAAGGCTATGCATATTTTTTTCATATAATGGTAACGTGCTTATGCTTGATTTATTGCAAAATATTGAATGACACCCAACGTTATTTTAGTATGAAACACAACATTGACTCATGTCCTCAATTAATGGAATACATCCAGGAGGTGGGATTTCTGCCACTGCTGAGCTGTGGCATTGACGGTTTCTCGGCCGAAGAGTCGGTCAGCTCTCGATGCAGCTACCATCTACTTGAGGATGGCGGCTGGGAGTGGCCTCTATGGAAATGGAAAAGCTCTATCATAACCGAGAGCGATTGTGTCTATGGCAAGTTCTTCGACAAGAAAGCTGGATTCATAAGTCGCCGGTGGTGGTCCAACTTCTGCAACTACCGCCGTAGCATGTATCCCACTCCGCCCGAGGATTCAATAGAGGGCACCATCCTTGAAATACTGCGAGTGAACGGCAGCATGATTACACGTGAGTTGCGCGCTGCTTGTGGATTTACAGGCCCCAAGATGCGCAGCCGCTTCGACGCCTACGTCACAAAACTACAGATGTCATGCCGTATTGTCACCGAAGACTTCGTCTATCCTCGCGACCGTCATGACCGCCCATACGGGTGGGGCTGGGCTCTCCTCACCACCCCGGAGCAGCTGATGCACGATGATTCCGTTGCCTGCCCACATTCTCCTCAGGAGTCGTACAACCTGATATGCTCCCATCTTAAAACGATTATTCCTGGTATTTCCGACCGACAGTTACGAATGGTTATCGGATAATCCGATTTTTTTTTGTACCTTTGCAAAGTCTATCAATTCATTTATTTTCAAACCAAAAATCAAACAACAATGAAAAAACTCGTTTCATTAGCAGTGGCAGTCCTCGTGGTGTGCTCTTTCGCATTCGTAGGTTGTAAAGGCGCGACTAAAAGCGATTCACCATCCAAAGTGGTTGAGAAGGCTTTGCAGTGCGCTGTTGACAAGGACTATGAGGGAATGGTCAAGTATTTCGATGACGGTACAGGCACCGAGGAGGAACTGAAGCAGGCTGCAAGCATGATTGGCATGATGTACGAAATGGTCGGAGGTCTTAAGAGTTTCGAGATTCTTGGCGAGGAAATCGCCGAGGATGGGCAATCGGCCACTGTGAAAGCAAAGATTGTCTCAGGCAATGACAAGGAGAACGAAAGCGAAACCTCAGTCTATAAGACCGACAACGGTTGGGTTATTAAGATTTGATGTTGTACATCTGTACTTCTTGGTATTATTTGTACTCACACTCGCAATGGTGTGAGTACTTTTTATGACATCGCGGTCAGTTCTATAATCCATTGAAAAATAATGCTAACCGAAGCTTTCTAAAATTATTTGTCGTCGAACAAACAATTATATTGTAATTCTTTGTACTTTTGCATCAGTTATTAACCCTAAAACAGACAAAACAATGGCTTACAAAATCACTGATTCATGCGCTGCATGCGGCACTTGCATTGACGAATGCCCCGTTGGAGCAATTTCCGAAGGCGACATCTATAAGATCGACCCCGACACCTGCGCAAGCTGTGGCACCTGCGCTGATGTGTGCCCGACCGGTGCTATCGTAGAGGCTTAATCATTCAATTGATTACTCAAAAAAAGAATCGGGGCATTCGATCGAATGTCCCGATTTCTATTTTATATCCACCGAAACTATATCCCGTATCGAACCAGCAGGTCTTCGAAGTCTTCTGCCGCCTGCAGACAATTCTCATAGTGCGAAGCCCTGTGGTTGGCACTATTGTTTCGTTCGTTCTGCACAGCCTTCGAAAGACTCTGCAAATCAGCCTTGTAGTTAGGATAGCGGTTCAGATAAACCTGTTCGCGTATTGTAGCCTCTGGCGTCTGTGGCGAATAGTTGCGCAAGGCTTTTAGCAATTTCTGCGATGGAGTCTCCATTACCTCTTTCTCTTTTGGTTCGCGTGGTTCGCGCACAACTGGCTCTGGTTCCTCCTCCACTTCAGTTTTGCTCCATGCTTCGTTTATTGCCGAGAAATACATTTCAGGCAGATCAGTCTGATATTGTTCGTAGAAAGCCTTGAACCTTTTTTCCGCATCGTAATCAGCCATTTCCGCCAACAAAGCCGACCGTTCATACAGATTGGTGTCATACTGCAGATCCAACAAAGCTTCGCCTATAGGCTCGTTCCATTGACCATTATTCAATCTGTTGCGGAAGTTGTAGTTCGCCATCAACTGGTTGTAAATGGGCATCTGTCCTTCCGCCAGTTCGTCAACATGCTGGTCCAGATAGTCTTTATAGACTGCCAATCTCCGTAGCGCCCACTCGTCTTCGGTAAGGTAGCGCTTGATAACGTCGAGGTTAAACTCCAAGTCTTTCGTAAGGTCCAAATCAAACGGATCCGTCTCGGCAACTGTGGTGTCCAACACTTCAGCATCCGCCTTGTTGCCCCAAGGCAGTCCTTTCACTCCGAAAAACACCCCGGCCCCAATCAGGAGCAACGCGATGAGCACAATCCACCAGAATTTTTTAAAGAACTTTTTCATATCAGGATTTATTTTTTGTTTCACATAAAAGATTCAAAGTATATAACGGGCGACTTTTCTCCGTCTATTGATTTTCGTATTGCTGTATATCGTCATGGAAGAACTCAAGTTTCACACCCGCTTGGCTGAAAAGCTCCTCGCTTTCCTCTCCCGCATGATATTTACGCTCGCAGACAACCCTCTTTATGCCGCAGTTGATAATCATCATCGCACACGTGCGGCACGGCGTCATCCGGCAGTAGAGGGTTGCCCCGTCGAGGGCTATACCCCGTCGGGCAGCCTGACAGATGGCGTTCTGCTCGGCATGCACGGTACGCACACAGTGGTTCGATATTTTCCCATCAGCATCTATAGTCTGTCTAAACAAGTGTCCCACCTCGTCGCAGTGGGGCAGTCCCGACGGCGAGCCCACATACCCTGTAACCAACAGCTGACGGTCTTTCACAATCACGCATCCGCTGCGTCCTCGGTCACAGGTGGCCCTTTTCGATGCAGTGTTGGCCAGTTCCATGAAATATTCGTCCCACGACGGACGATGATAGGTTATCCGCTTCAATACATCCTCCACCTGGCGTTGCAGATCTGCGATTGAACCGCCGTTGTCAAAGTGGAAGTCCGCCTGTTTTATACATACGCCGAGGTTCTGTTTGTTGGGGTCGGTGTTGCTCATCTCTCGCTGTTCGTTTGCCAAGAAGGTCTCATAGCTCACATGGTCTGTTTCCGAACCCCTAAGCACCACCCTTTCATACCTGACCTTGGGGTCGGCATCCACGGCAAAAAGATAGAAATTCGGTTTGTTGCGTAGTGCCTCCACTTCTCCGGGTGTACGCACACTTTCAATGATACAGTTGCACCCCGAAGAACTGGCCTGTTCATATAGCTGCTCCACTATATAGGAAGGACCATGCTGACTGCGCAAATCGTTGCCAACCGCTGTCATGCTGTCTCGGTCAACCGGCATGCCGCGTCGCTCTATCTCCTCTGTCAAAAAAGCCCGCACTGAATAGTGCTTAAAACCCTTCTCTTTGAGCAGGTAGTCAACAATAGTGCCTTTACCCGCACCGAGTGTTCCTGTTATGCCGATGGTTATCATTGCTATTGTTTGATTGTTTTACTGTATTAGCGACTGGCCACCTTATACTTGTACTCCAACTTGGACAGTTCTTCGTTGGCCTTGACAATCTTTTTCTTTAGTCCGGCCTTGTATTCCACAACCTTCTGCTGCATGGCTTTGTCGCCTGTCGCCATAATCTGCATAGCGAGGACGGCTGCATTTTGTGCACCGTTTATCGCAACTGTGGCAACCGGAATTCCCGGAGGCATCTGCATGATGGCAAATGTGGCGTCAAGACCGTCCAACACACTGCCACTGATAGGCACGCCAATCACCGGCAGGGGCGTCTCGGCGGCTATCACTCCAGGCAGTGCCGCAGCCATTCCCGCTCCTGCAATAATAACCTTTACGCCACGCAGGTGTGCATTGCGCGCAAAGTCCGAAACTTCTGCAGGAGTGCGGTGTGCCGAGAGGGCGTTCACCTCAAACGGTATCTCCATCTCTTCAAGAAACTTGCAGGCCTTCTCCATGACCGGAAGGTCGGAGGTGCTGCCCATGATGATGCTAACTAAAGGAGTCATTTTTTTTGTTATTGCGTTATTGCTTGAATACTTTTGTCAATTCACCAATCACTTATATCAACGCCACCAATACCCAGAGCCAGTGTGCTGCAATTCCGGCCACCAGGCCTCCGATGGTATGCGCACCGATGGCTTTGCCTATCAGTTTGCGGTAGCCGAGCGAATCAAGCATTGCGGTGTGTGTCGAGAGAAAACCGCTCCAACACATACCCATTGCTGTGAACACCGCTATGGCGTTGTTGTCTATTATCCCTTCGGCTATGAAACGCGGCACAAGTCCTATCGCTGCACCCACAGCGCCCAATGCTGTAATCGGGAATGAGACGAGCGCTCCATGCTTGAATCCGAAGAGCCAGTTGAATACGAAGTTCACCTTGTCGGCCAGCCACGTGATTACTGGAACTCCCTCGTAGGCTCCGCCCGTATATGCATGTGTCTCGGCCGACGGGCCAAAAGTCAGCATCATCACTATGGTCGATATGCAGAGCACTCCAGGAATGATGGCAAACCCTATTCCGACACCATCCTTGCCGCCATCAAGCAGCGAGTTGAGGAAACGCTGGCCTATACTGCCCTCGCTCTTGAACGAAATCTGCTGCTCGTCGCCAGTTGCCTCTGCCACCGGTTCATCCATCTCCGGATAGGCCTTCAGCGTGAAAGCTTGCATAAGTCTGGTTGAGACAATGCTGCCGACGAAAGCTCCAACCAGACCCACCAGTGCCCCACTACCGAACCCCAAGCCTGTCATGAAAGCAATCACAACCAATCCCATCCCGAAAGCCGTTCCAAAGTTGGTCAGTGAAACCAACTGGTACTTCTTGAAATACTGCGCGAAATTCTTGTCCTTCGCCAACGATATGATGGCAGGGTTGTCGCTCAAGAACGTCATCACCGCACCCAACGCCGCCACTCCGGGCAGGTTGAACAGCGGCTTCATAAGCGGTCGCAGCAAGTTCTCCATCAGGCGCACCACCCCGAACTCTGTCAGCAGCTTGCTTATGGCTCCCATAAGCACACAGATGGCCATTATGTAGAACACCGTCTCCATCAGCAGATGGTATGCCGTCTGCATGAACGTGTTGAGCATGTGCGGCAACGTCATCTTATAGGCCAATGCGGCAAAGAAACCAACAAACAACACCAGGAATATGGCAGCCTCTATCGAACGCTTGCTGGTGAATTTCAACGGACTGCGTAGCTTCAAACGATGTTCAATACGCGAGAAAATACTCTCGGTACTAGGATGGTATTCTGTTGTTTTTTTTCGGTGTATATTCACGATTGGGAAGTTGAATGATGAAAAGTTGTAATATCGTTTACTCTGTTTTTCCTACCTACTGCCCACTGGCCTCCGTCACCACCTCCTTCTTGAACACCCGTTCTTTCAGTATCTTGTGGATGTTCATGTTCCAAGTGATGCCGATATTGGCGTTCAGTATCCTCGTCGATTCGGCCTGACCCGTAGCCGAAGTTCTCGCAATCTCGTTTTCGTGGCGGCAGGCCACAAAGCCGTGCAGACGCACATCCTTGTAGAACGACGGGCGCCATTCGAAGCCAAGCCCGTACAGCAGGTAGCTGTGGCCGGCAGCCACAAGGCAGTCCAAACTGTTTCCGCTCGTCTGGTAGGACAGTATGTCAGCCTCCGACCTGTTCTGCTCGTAGGCCGCTTTGGCGAAGAGGTTCACATCCTTGGTCACGAGGAAGTTGACACACGACACCACTCCGAAGTTCCGCCCCCAGTCATCCAGCGCAACCGAATGGTGCAGCAAGTCCAGATAAATGTCCCAGCGGTCGTAGGTCAGCTTGTGGCCAAGCGCAATATATCCCATAAACGAACCCTTCCTGCGCTCGAACATATTGACCGAATAAAGCGTTTTGAAATGGCCGAAAGTCCCCGACCACAGAATGTTGTACGACATCAGTCCGCTTTTCCACTCCTTGCCCAATCCCGTTCCCACGCCCGAACCGTAATAGACATAAGGCGAGTTGGCCACCTGCGCCACAATCATGTTGCGACCGTCCTTGGTCTTGTACACCCCCGACGCTCCCAGCTGGAAGCAGTAGAAATTGTCCCAATACGTTGTGCTGAACAGCACGTCGATAGGTGGGGCGTCATACTCGAAGCCGCCCACCGCAATAGCGTCCTTGCCCAGACGTATGGTCCACTGCTGATTGGGGTTGAAGTTGAGATACAGGAAGTCCGTGTTGTCAAACAGCCTTGAGGTACCGGAAGTGGCCACGATGCGCTGACGGAAGAAATATGAGAACTTGTCGCCCAGATTGCCACCGATGAGCAGGTTGAAATAGCGTCCGTTGAAACCGTAGTGGTTCATCGAGGTGTCCGGCGAACTCGACCGAGTGGCAAGATAGTCGAAATCGGCACGAGCCTCAAGCCGCAAGGTGGTGAATATAGGAGAGTAATCGACCTGCGCCGAAGCGCGAAGCGTCAGAAAAGCAAGTCCAAAGAAGGGCAGTACTTTTAGTAAACATTTATTTTTCAATTTCCTGTAAGTCATAGCAGTTGTTAAATCGAGTGCAAATATAGTAAAAAGAAGCGAATAATTGCACATCCTGCAACACACCCGACATCAATGCAGACTCAACAACACAAAAAAACACTCTCAGGCAATGTCCCTCAGCGGCCAGCGGTTGCCGACAACTGTTGCCCGACAGCTGTTGCCCGACAACAACACAACAGCAATTAGAGTTATACATCCCCCCCCTAGCGGTCTCCGACTCTATTGCGGCCTCCAACTCTCCTGCGGCTTTTCAAAATAGAACCCTTTGGAGTTTTCGTTCTTTAAATGTGTCTTTCAATGCAAAAAAAAGTAACGGTATATTCAAAAGCCACCCACCGCACACCTACGAACCACGAATGAGACACCTATAAAGCACGGCTAAAGCTGCTATCAACCACGGAGGGGATACGGACCAAATACGGCGTTGATACGGCGCAGATTCGGTGTTGATACGGAGGGGAAACTTTATTCTATTCTATTATACCTTGTGTTTCAATATATTACACAAGCGTATAAAGTATCGAAAACGGAGGACGCTATTACACAATACCATCTAAACAACTGATGTTTACGCCGTTGCTAAGCGTCATAAAATTCATTTCGACATTACAAAGATAACGATTTTCGGAAAAATAGCAAGCACCCGCACCACATTTTTTTCTAAAACCTCACCTTTAACAAGTTTCCTAGCGGGCCACCAGTATCTTGCTCGAGAGCGAGAGGTTGGAGCCTGTGGCGCGCACCAGGTAGGTGCCAGGTATGAAGGCCGACACATCGACACTATGGGGTGTGCCGGCATTCTCGACAGAAGCAGTATAGACCTTGCGACCACTGATGTCAACAATCTCGTACTGCACTTCCTTATCGTATTGCGTCAACGCAAGCATCACGGTAGATGCCGCAGGGTTGGGATAGCACTTCAGCGTTATCGACGTCTCGTTCCACACAGAGCTCATGACAGAGGTGTCGGAAACGACAAGTTCGACAAGTGTGGGCTTGTAGTTCTGCGCCGTCACCGCTATCACGTAGCTGCCGCTGTCCATAGTGCGGCTCAAGGTCAGGTTGGCGATGCCGTCAAAGCCGGCGAAGGCAGCAGCGAGCAGATTGGTGTCCGCGTCGGTTATGGCAACGTAAGAATAGGGAGCTCCGCCTACCACCACGCTGGTGGCCCCTACGGCAAAGCCGTTGTAGGAGAGCGGCATCTCTTTGGCCTGCGTAAGCCACGGCATCAGCGACGGGTCGCCGAAGGCGTGGTATATCTGCCAATAGTAGTTTTTCAGCGACGAGCTGGAGTTTTGTACCGCCATATTGCCATACATGACAATGGAACCCAACGTTGCCCCCCACTGCGAAAAGTCCTCGCCATGAGTGTGGAATAGGTGGTCGTAGGCTCCAGTATTGTTTGAGACATACTGCAGCGACATGCTGGCGTTTATGGTGTTGCGCAGTCCCATGGCCCAATGGACATCCTCGCCCCAGTAGGTATAGCTTGAACCTCCTATGTACCCCACCGCGCCGCAGTAGTTGTTGCGACGGAGGAGGGTCTCGCCGAAGCAGGCCGACTCGTCGAACTTACCCGAAAGGCAGCAGTTACCTATCATGATACCGCACTTCTTCGTGTTGGTCATTGAGGCCACTTGACTGTTGTTGAACTCGGGGATTGACCAGCTGTCGTGACCGCCATGTGCCGAGTAGTTAATCCACCCTGCTCCGTTGGAGCACAGGTTTCGGATTTCGGAGTCGAGGCCATTGCTCTTGACCGTAACATTGGTGGCATTGGGGTTGATTGAGGTGTTGTTCTTGTATTCGGTCACGGTGACGAACTTGTAGAAGTCGTTGCCGCCTGGCTGGCTCTTGCCGTCGCCGTTGACATAGAGCTTGGCGGCATAGTCCATCGTCGGGTCGGCATGCGTGTAGCCGTGGTCGCCCTGGCGCCCGCCATCAACTCCCGCTATGAGGATAGCCCTGTCAAGAAACGACGGATCGGGGAACTCATAACGCTCATAAAGGAGCGTCTTCTCAAGTTGCGCAGTCAGCTGACTGTTATTCTGAGCCGAGAATCGGCCATAGTAGCAGTCGGGTATGTTATCGCCCGAAGTCCAACAGGCATACTCCAAATCGGAAACATAGGTGTCACCATCGTCGCTATAACTCTTGGCCGGAATCTGCCCCACGTCACCCACCAAGAGAAGGTAAGTGGGGGCAGGACGCTCCGCGGTCGCACTGGTGTACTGCTGACGGAGGTAGTTCTTGATGGAGGTCTGAGTGTTGCCCACCGCAGCGTCGTCGGTATATACCACATCGACGATGAACCCCGTGCGGCGCTTCCAGCTGACGAACTCGTCGAGACGGCCACGGAAGAGCGTGTGCGACACAATCAGGTAGCGCATCGGAGCCGTGAGTGTCACCGCCTTGCCGCTGCCCAGTGTGTTGATGGTTTGGGCACCGTCTGAGAATGCGGGCGAATAATGAAGTCGTTTCATGTTTCTCGTGCCTTCCATGTCGGGATTGACATATATCAGCTCCGCTTCAACCTCGGTGTAAACCAGAAACTGGTTGGTCACGGGGTTGTACTGTACTGGCGAGAACACCACCTCTGCAAGATTGCGGTCGCGCGCCACACCAACCGGAGCTGTAGTTACAGGCGAAAGACCGTAGAAAGCATTAGTGCCGTAAATCTTGTCGTTGAAGGCCAAAACATTGGCATTACGCCGTTCGGTCTTGCAGCACGAGGGCTGCACCGGCGACACCTTATGTATCACACCGAGGCTGTCACCGTCCAAAATCACATGACGTTCCTTCACCATCTGCACCATGATGCCATCGCACAACGGTATCTCTATCATCTGGCGCATGGAGGGCAGCGACGGGGCTCCGATCTCTGACGAGTGGTCGAAACCCGGGATTGTAACGAGCGAGAAAAGATTGCCGTTTATCGTGCTTTCGCTGACTTCAAGCTTGCTTGTCGCCGAGAACGTGAGTTCCAGTCGTTCATAGTTGGACACCTTCACCTCATAGCTGCCCTGCGCATATATACACTCCGACACTAACAGCATGATTATGTACAGCAAACCTTTTCTCATATCGATCGACTTAATCGTTTATCTTATAATTTCTAACGGAATTACTTCTTGACCACCTTCTTCACAACCATCGATCCGTTGGCGTAGAGTCTGACGGCATAAACCCCGTTGTTTAGCGATGAGAGATTTACGGTGTTGCCTACAGTCTGTGTCATCACTACGCGACCTACGGCATCAATCACTTCAACCTTGTCCAAACATTCAAGCTCTATATTGAATATGCCGCTGGTCGGGTTGGGGTAAAGTTTGATGTTCGAAAGCGTCACATCATCTATGCCCTGTTGTGGTATTTCCTCAAATTGGGCGGTATAGGTGGCGTCAGCCGTGACCTCCACTTGACGTATCGCCTGGGTGTTTCCATCGTCCCAGCGCAAAAAGCGGAAGCCTCGAATGGCGTTGGCAGAAATAGTTATTGTACTGTTCTCCAGATACTGTCCGCTGCCGCTGGCAGTTCCCATGGTTTCGTCGGCAGATAGGACCGTGATGGTATAGTATGTGTCGTCGGGGTCGTTGGCCGCGAAATAAGCGGTGAAAGTGGAGTCGGAAGTCACCACGATGGAACGTGTGGCGTTAATGTCATTGTCGTTCCAGCGTACGAAATGATAGCCAGCATTCGAGCTGGCCGAAATCACCACATTGGCGAGTTCGCCATAGACACCGCTGCCGTGTACACTTCCCATCGTCTCATTGTCAGATATGACGGTTATCGTATGGGTCACGTCGGACACCACAACATCGACAAGCGCCGGCTGATAGTTCTGTGCAGTTGCGGCTATCACGTAGCTTCCAAGCGACAACGGCTGGGTGCAAGCGATAGTGGCCACTCCGTTTTCATCGGCAAAAGCGGCGCCGTAGAGGGTATAATCCTCCCCGGTGAGAGCCACGTATGCATAAGGCACACTGTTAACTGTGACGCTAGTAGAACCGTCAAACATGCCATCGTATGTCACCGTCATCTCCTCCGCCTGTGTCAGCCACGGCATCATCGACGGGTCGCCGAAGGTGTGGTAAATCTCCCAGTAGTAAAGTTTGTCTGCTTCGTCTGAGTTGGAGGTCTCAACTGCCATATTGCCATTGAACATCATAGCGCCAAGCGTGACTGCCCACAACGAGTGCTCCTCTCCGTGTGTGTGGAAAAGACGGTCATACAGCCCAAGATTGTCAGCCATATACTGATGGGTCATATTCGCACTTATTGAACTGCGCATACCGATGGCCCAGTAGAAGTCCTGATTCCAGTATGTAGAGTTGCTGGCTCCGATATAAGCTGCGGCTCCGCAGTTGTTGTCCTTTCGCATAAGCGATTCACCAAAACAGGTGGCATCGTCAAACTTGCCCGACAGACAGCAGTTGCCTATCATGATTCCACATTTGTCCTTGTTGGTCATCTGCGCCACCTGATCTACAGTAAGCTCTGGACCGTGCCAGCGGTCCCAGTCGCCGTGTGCGGAGTAATTGATCCATCCTGCGCCTTCTGAATACTTTGTTCTAATGGCGGCGGCAGCTGATGTGGAATTCCCGCTGACCGTGACATTTGCGGCATTAGGGTTTATCGAAGTGTTGTTCTTGTATTCATATACGTTGGCATAGCCGTAATCGCCGTTCACATAGAATGTGGCTATGTAGTCCATCGTCGGGTCACACACCTTATATCCATTGTCGCCATTACGTCCTTGGTCTTGACCAGCCACGAGAACAGCCACATCGAGGAACGACGGGTCGGGAAACTCATAGCGCTCATAGAGGAGTATCTTGTCCAACTGTGGGGTGAGTTCGCTGACCGACTGGGCTGAAAGACGTCCGTAGTAGCAGTCGGGTATGTTGTCGCCTTCTGTCCAACAGGCATAGTAGAGGTCCGATGCCTGGATGGTTGTGTCTTGGAAGAATCCCCAGTAGTCCGTTATGTCCATCTTTATCGTAGTCGGCACCTGCTCCACATCACCCACAAACAGCACGAAGGTCGGCGCTGGATTTTCCACCGTTGCCTCTGTGTATTGGCGTTTGACGTACGCTTTGATATCCTCGAGCGAATCTCCCACACCATCCTCGTCGGTATAGACTTCGTCAACCAAGAAGCCTGTACGCTTCTTCCAGTTGACAAACTCGTCAAGTTCCCCTCGGAACATCGGATTGGCGATGATGAGGTAGCGTATGGGGGCAGCTTCAGTCGGGTTCTTCGCGGCGCCAAGAGTGTTGATGGTTTTGATGCCGCCACCGAAAGCTGGCGAATAGTGGAGACGTTTCATATCCTCGGTTGCCTGTACGTCGGCGTTCTCGTAGGTCAGCACTGCCTCCACCTGGGTGTAGATGATGAACTGGTTGGTCACAGGATTGTACTGCACAGGAGAAAACACCACTTCGGCAAGGTTGCGGTCGCGCGCAACTCCCACATGCGACGTGCTCACGACGTCGAGGCCGTAGAAAGCGTCGGTGTTGTAAACCTCGTCGCGGACAAACAACATGTCACGGTTGCGGCTGGCGGTCTTGCATTCCGACGGCTGCACTGGTGCGACTCTGCGCGTCACTCCCAAGCTTTCGCCCTCAACTACCACATGGCTCTCGCTTATAACTCTGACAGAAATGCCACTGCAGAGGGGTGTCTCTATCATGCAGCGCATTGAAGGCAGTGACGGACAGCCAATTGCAGAAGACTGTACAAATCCGTCCATCGTCACCATCGCGAAGTCGTCCCCCTTAATGTTAATGTTTTCCACATTCAAAGCCGCAGGGGCCTTAAACGAGAGTTCCATGTGGTTGTAATCTGACGATTTCACCACGCAACCCGTCTGCGCATAGACGCACATGCCCAGGAAAAGGAATGCCAAAGAAAGAAACAGTTTTTTCATATTGTTACATTATTAGTTAATCATATTGAATGTCATATTCCATGAAGGCTCTGCCTTCACATCTATCTTTACATGGCTCACAGGATGTTCAAACGATACTCGCCTTGCGTGAAGCGATATGCTGCCATCGGGGTTGGAGCGTGGTGCGCCATATTTCAAGTCGCCTTTGATAGGACATCCTATATTGGCCAGCTGGCAGCGTATCTGATGGTGGCGCCCAGTGTGGAGGTTCACCTCAATGAGATAGTATCCACCATCTGATTTTCCTATGACCTTGTAATCCAAAACAGCCTCCTTTGCACCCTCTTTAGTACTGTCGGCTACCACAAAACTTTTATTCATCTTCTCGTTACGAAGCAGCCAGTTGCGGAGTTCGCCTTCCATAGGCTCCGGGCATTTCTTGGAAACAGCCCAGTAGGTCTTTTCTATGGCACGTTCTTTCACCATTGCGTTCATACGTGTGAGAGCTTTGGAAGTCTTGGCAAAGATGACCACGCCGCTGACAGGTCGGTCGATGCGGTGCACAAGACCGCAGAAGACATTACCAGGTTTCTGGTCGCGTTCCTTTATGAAAGCTTTCAGTTCGTCAACCAGACATGAGTCGCCGCTCTTGTCACCCTGCACAAGCTCACCAGCACGTTTGTTGACGAGCAGCAGGTGGTTGTCCTCATATATGATCTGGTCGGCGGTCATCGGTTGTCAAATTATACCTTCACTTACCAAAACCAAGAATATTGTTGCGAACGGCATCAGTATAAGCAAGCTGTCGAAGCGGTCGAGAAATCCCCCGTGACCAGGGAGGAACTTGCCTGAATCCTTCAACCCTGCCGAACGTTTGTACATCGACTCGACCAGGTCGCCCAATGTTCCGATCACGCCACACAACACTCCCAGCACAGCACCGAAATACCAATCCAACATGTTGAACATAGGCAGCAGCGTGGCCAATGCTCCGACCAATGCGGCACAGAGCACTCCAATGACGGTTCCCTCCCATGACTTACCCGGCGAGAGGCGTTCCCACATCTTGTGTTTGCCAAAAAGCGAACCCGACATATATGCACAGGCGTCGTTCACCCACACCAGCGCCACAGCCAGGAACAGCAGATTGGTTTGAGTCATTTGCGCCACTTGCATCAATCCAAGCGGCATTCCGATATAAAATACCGGCACAAAGGTGCTGGCGATGTCACCGAAAGGATTGTCGCTTTTGCGCCAAAGCTGTATGATTGCCGTGAGCGGCAATCCCAAAAGGAGCAAAATCAACACAGCAGACAACGCCAAATCCAAAACATTGCTCACCACACCATATCCGCCCATAGCGTACATGTACCCCAAGTCGAGGAAACTCAAAACCACGAGTACTGTTGTCATATACCCCATCCACTCGAGAGCGTGGGTTCCTTTGAGTTTTTGAATCTTGTAAAACTCTCGTGTACATCCAACCGCGACGAAGAGCAGGAAAGCAACAAACACGAATGATCCAACAAGATAGTCGCCGAAAATCTTTCCGCTGAACATTGTCCCGAGGAACAACGCCACGTAAACTACCGAGCTGGCCGTGCGTATCCAGAATTTCTTCATTGCTGTAAGGTTGGATTGTTTTCGGAGTTATCCGAGTTTCCTGAATGTTCTGAGTTTTCTGAGCTTTCCGATTGGTCGAGGTTTTCTGCTGTCTCAGATGGCTCAGGGTTCTCGATTTGTTTAGGTTCTTCGTCCCACGGGCGTTTACCGTAGATACGTTCCAGGTCTTCGCGGAAGAGCACCTCTTTGTCGAAGAGTTGGCCAGCGAGTTCATCGAGCTGGTCGCGGTGTTCGTTGATGAGGCGTTTTGCGGTGCTGTATGCCTCCTCGACTATGCGGCGTACCTCGGCGTCTATCTTCTCGGCGGTTTTCTCGCTGAACGGTTTGGTGAAGCCGAAGTCGTTCTGCCCGCTAGTGTCGTAGTAGCTTATATTGCCTAATTCGGGGCTCATGCCGTAATAAACCACCATCGACTGCGCCATCTTGGTGGCGCGTTCCATATCGTTGAGGGCGCCTGTACTTATCTTGCCGAACACCACATCCTCGGCGGCGCGGCCAGCCATAAGTGATGTCAGTTCGTCGAACATCTGCTCGTAGGTGGTGATCTGACGTTCCTCCGGCAGATACCATGCTGCACCGAGAGCACGCCCACGCGGCACGATAGTGACCTTGACCAACGGCGACGCCCAACGCGACAGCCAGCTGACGGAGGCATGTCCCGACTCGTGGTAGGCGATGGTGCGTTTCTCGTTCTCGGTGAGGACCTTGGTGCGTTTCTCGAGGCCGCCGACTATACGGTCAACCGCATCGAGGAAGTCCTGCTTCTCGATGATCTTCTTGTTCTTGCGAGCAGCGCAGAGGGCAGCCTCGTTGCAGACGTTGGCGATGTCGGCACCCGAGAAGCCCGGCGTCTGCTTGGCAAGAAACTCGCGGTCAACGTAACCCTCAGCATTTTTATCATTACACAGTTTCAGCCCTTTCATGTGGACTTCGAAGATAGCCTTGCGCTCCTCGATATCCGGCAGTTCCACATATATCTGGCGGTCGAATCGTCCTGCACGCAGCAGCGCTTTGTCCAGCACATCGGCTCGGTTGGTGGCAGCCAGCACTATCACGTTTGTTCCGCTGCTGAAACCGTCCATCTCGGTAAGGAGCTGGTTGAGCGTGTTCTCGCGCTCGTCGTTGGCGTTGCTCATCCCGCTGTGCCCTCGCGCACGACCAACCGCGTCAATTTCATCGATGAATATGATGCACGGAGCCTTCTTCTTGGCTTCTTCAAACAGGTCTCGAACTCGCGAAGCACCGACTCCGACAAACATCTCCACAAAGTCACTGCCCGACATTGAGAAGAACGGCACATTAGCTTCGCCCGCAACAGCCTTGGCCAACAAGGTCTTACCTGTTCCCGGAGGGCCTACCAGCAGAACGCCTTTGGGTATCTTGCCGCCCAGGTCGGTGTATCGCTTGGGGTTCTTGAGAAAATCAACAACCTCAACCACCTCTTCCTTCGCTCCTGCAAGCCCCGCCACATCCTTGAATGTGACATTGGTCTTGAGGTTCTTGCCGTCGTACATCTTGGCTTTTGAGCGGCCCACTCCGAATATGCCGCCTCCGCTTCCCATCTGCCGCGAGGTCATTCGGGTCATGAGGTAGAAGAAAAGTATCAACATCAGCAGCGGTCCGAACAACATAAGGATATCCCTCCATGCGTTTTTACGCTTCTCGATCTGATATGAGATATGCACCCCGTCGAGTTTTTCCTCCACACCTGAAAGTTCCTTGTCAAAATGCTCGAGATTGCCGATATTGTACCTATAGAACGCATTTTCGGACTTGGCTTTGCCAATCAGGGGCGAGGAACCTTTCAGATCGGTATATTTGCTCTCCACCAAGTCGTCCTTGATATGTATTTCTGCAAACTCTTGGTTTACAACCACAATCCTTTCATACTCGTGGTTCAGCAGTATCGGCTCCAATTCCTCCCAGGTCAGTTCTTTCGATGCTGATTTTTTCTCGCCGGGGAGGAATAGATATCCCAATCCCAGTATCACTATGCCATATATGACATACAGCATCACATTCTTGCCCGACTTCTTCGGCTGCTGGTTCGGTTGCGGCTTTTGCTGTTTGTCGTCGTTGTTTGTATTTTGATTCTGTTCGCTCATCTCATTCTTTATTTTCAATTTTAATCTCTTTCCCGTCTGCCCAAAGCTGTTCCAGGCGGTAGTAGTCGCGTTTCTCCTTCTGGAAGATATGCACCACAACGTCAAAGTAATCCATCAGTATCCACTCGGCGTTGCTATAGCCCTCCACTTTCGAGGGGTTCTGGCCAAACATCTTCTTCACCGCTTCATGCACTGCATCGCTCATTGCCGACACATGCGACGGCACATTGCCCGTCGCTATCACAAAAAACCTTGCCGGTGCCGTCTGCAACTCTCGCAGGTCAAGTATGCGCACATCCTCCCCTTTCTTGTCCGAAAGGGCGTGTGCCGCCACCCTGGCAAGCATCTCCGTCTCGCTTCTCTGATTGTTTTTGTCTTTTGTCTCCATTCTATTTTTCTATTATCTGTTTCGCATTCAACGTGCGAATCCCGTTGGCTTCTGTCATATCAACCCTCACGTAACGCTCGGGCAGCAGCTCTTCCACCTTCTCTGTCCACTCCGTAAAGCAGTAGTCGCCTGAGTAGAAATACTCCTCATAACCTATATCATAAGCCTCGTCAAGGTTCTTGAGCCTATAGAAGTCAAAGTGGTAGATTGGCTTGTCGTCGCATGTCGAATACTCGTTGATGATAGCGAAAGTGGGGCTGCATACATTGTCGTCCGACCCCAACAATTCACACATCTCCTTGATGAGCGTGGTCTTCCCGACCCCCATGGCTCCAAAGAAGGCAAAGAAACGGTCGTCGCTGAACGTTTCCAACAGCTCGCTTGCAACAGTTTTAAGTTGCGACAATCTGTCAAACGTGGCCGTATAACCCAATTTCTCCAACTCCTGCTTGATTTTTGTTATCCGTTTCTCTCTTATCTGATTCTGTCTGCGTCTCTCACCTTCTTCTCGTCTCGCTTGATGGCGTTCTGGGCAAGGAACAGCAGTATGCAGCTCACCACTGGAGCCCAGGTTGCCACCGAGTAGGTCGTAACCCATTCGCTGTTGGCGAACGACTGCTTTATTGGCTTCAGGAAGGCATCTGCCGCCCAAATGAACACCAAGAAGATATACACCACGTTGAGAAGAAAGCCCACGGCCACCACTCTCACCTGTCGCGTGCGGTTGCCATATAGGAAGATGCTTGTCAGCGCTATGGCGATAACCAGCACCACCAGCGTCAGCAACGGCCACACGGGAGCCTTGGCATATCCCAGTTTGCTCATATTGCCGCCTATCTGGTCGAAGTCGTCCTCCACACCCGCGGTTTCGCCTTGTTCTGTATTCTGGTCAACAGCTTGTTTTTTTATCAAGCTGTATTGCGCATAAACCTGCTTGTCGGGTGTCTTGTATTTCGCCACCGGAAACATGAAACACAGCGCCATGGCGCATGCTGCCAGCACAAGATAGAATGATTGAATTCTCTGTATCATATTGAATAGTTAATTTGTTCGTTACTGACCTCAGTTTTTCGAGCCCCCTCTAATCGTCAAAATCATAATCCATTATCTTTCGAAAGTTGCGGTAGTGCCATTTGCCCATCACCACTCCGTCCTTCATCAACACAAACGCCGGCATCGCACGCGCCATCACAAGAATGGCTTTCTCGTCGGCTCCATAGAAGTCCATCTCAAGCCCGTTATCGTAGAGGAACGACTGCACATCCTCCGCAAGCGCCGAAGCCAGCACCACCATCTCTATGTCATGATCCATCGCAAACTGGCTCACCGACTTGAGTGCCCTCAAGCCTTTAGCGTTCATCTTCTTCAAATCGGGATTCGGCAGTGTGGCTATCAGCAGGTAATCCGGCGAACTGAGCATATCAACCGACATGTCGTTGCCGTCCATGTCGAGCATCGAGAATCCGTCGGCCTTTATCTCATGCGGATCCACAACCCTGCTGCCCGTAAGCTCCCAAACCGTCTCGTCTTGATATGCCATCCAATCTTTTGTTTCAATCTCCACTTCCTCACCTGTGGCTTTGTTGCGGTATGTCATATAGCTCTTCAGCTGAAGGTTCTCGTCGGTCTCTATCATGCGTTTCCCCACCTTCCAGTCGCGGAAGTCTATGCAGGGTTCGTTGTTGATGTTGTATATCTCGAAGCCGACCATCAACGCCGTCGCCGCTATCAGCACAATCATATCACGCTCAAACCGTCTGCGGTAGCGCAACCTCTGCGTCATGAATATCCACACCGTGGGCACATCCAGCACCACGTTTTTCCAGAACGTCTGCCAATTCGTGAGCTTCAATGCATCGCCGAAGCAGCCGCAGTCGGTCACCTTGTTCGTGATGGCATCTATAAGCGTGGTCACCGTAAAGAAAAGCATCATCGCCGCCAGCATCCACGCCGAAATACGGCGGAAACAGCCGGTGATAAGCAACACTCCCACAACAAACTCGGCACATATCAGCGCCACCGAAAGAAAATTCGCCAACGGCAGCGCCCACTCGAAGGTCCAGCTGCCTATCGACCACGCCGTCATGTACTCCTGCACCTTGAAGGCCGTGCCCAGCGGGTCAACGCCCTTGCTGAAACTGGAAAACAGGAACACCAACCCCACAAACCAGCGTGCTATGACGTTCAGCGTGTAATTCATCCTTGTATCTTTCATGATGTGACTAAATGTTGAAATGGTTATAAAGTATTAAATAACAGTCTTTTTTCAATCATCCGACTATCGGCTTCTCCTCACCAAGCCTTATCAGGCAGAATATCGAGTAGTTGATTATGTCCTTATAGCTGCCCTCCACACCTTCTGAAATGATGGTCTTTCCGTCGTTGTCTTCTATCTGCTTGATACGGCGTATCTTCATCAGTATCAAATCGACCATCGAGCTCACCCTCATCTGCCGCCATGCCTCGCCATAGTCGTGGTTCTTGGCCGTCATAAGCTCTGTGGCGCTCTTGATATGCCTGTCATAAAGCTCAAGGGCTCTCTCTATCGGCAGCTCATCGTCGCCACTGCCGCCCAGCTCTTGCTGTATCAACGCCATCGTGGCATAGTTGACCATAGCGACAAACTCCGGCACGACGCCCTCATCCACAAGGTGCGCCCCCTTCTCCTGGATACTGCGTATCCTGCTGGCCTTGATGTATATCTGGTCGGTGAGCGACGGCAGCCGCAAAATCCGCCACGATGTGCCGTAATCCCGGGCCTTCTTCTCGAATATGTCTCTGCATCGCCCTATCTCTCTTGCAAATTCTCCTGCAGTGTCTGGCATAGGCATTTTTTTATTGTTGATATACAATTAATAAACGAACATAGCGTTTTTATAGCAATGAGCAAAGATACAAAATTTTCAGCATTCACCTTGTGTGTCCATAAAAAATTGGTCTCCTTCGACCGACCTGCCGTCATGGGCATACTCAATATCGGCGACGATTCGTTCTACGACGGCGGGCGATACTCTTCGGTTGACAAGGCTGCCGCTCACGCTGAAAAACTCATTGCCGACGGCGCCGACATCATCGACATTGGCGCCACTTCCTCCAAGCCTGGCAACCGCCTTGCCGATGCAAACGACGAAATTGCTCGCCTCAAACCCGTCATCGAGCGCATTCGCAAATCGCTTCCCGACGCCATCATCTCGGTTGACACCTATCTTGCCGAAAGTGCAACGGCTGCCATCGACTGCGGCGCCGACATCATCAACGACATCAGCGGCGGTCAACTCGACGACCGCATGTTCGAAACCGTCGCTCGGCTCCAGGTGCCCTACATCCTCATGCACACTTCCGGGCGCCCCGACGAGATGCAGTCGAAATGCGACTACGGCGACATCGTCCAAGACCTCTGCCTCTACCTCTCCCACCGCCTCAACCAGCTCTACTCTCTTGGCGTCAAGGACGTATGGATCGACCCCGGCTTCGGCTTCGGAAAGACCATCGAGCAGAACTACGAACTTCTCGACCGCCTCGACGAGCTTTCCTCCGCCTTCCGCGAACCCTTGCTGGTCGGCTTGTCGCGCAAATCAATGATTTACCGCAAACTCGGCATCACACCCCTCGACGCCTTGAACGGCACTTCCGTCCTCAACACCAAAGCCCTGATGAAAGGCGCCAGAATACTCCGCGTACACGACCCCAAACCCGCTCTCGAATCTGTAAAACTCCTCTACAAATAAAAAAAAATTAACCCCTAAACTCTCTCCACCCATGCTCACACTTATCGCAGGCCTCCATTCCATCCGCTTCGTCGATGTCATCGACATTCTCCTGGTGACGGCGCTCTTTTTCTATCTCTACCGCCTCGTCCGCGGCACCAACGTCATCCGCATCTTCTGGGCAATTCTCGTCATAGTCATAGCACGACAGATTGCCTACTTCCTCAACATGCGCCTCTCTGGCGCACTCCTCGGCGAGATTGTGAGCGTCGGCCTCGTCGCTCTCGTCATCATCTTCCAACCCGAAATCAGGAAATTCCTCCTTCTCGTCGGCACCAAAACCACGCTCGCCGGCGACTCGTTCAAGAAACGATTCCTTTTCTGGAAACACAACTTCTCCCAGAGCTCTTCGCTCAATGTCGAGCCTTACATCCAAGCCTGCATGCACATGTCTCAATCAAAAACCGGAGCACTCATCATCTTCAAACGCCAGAACGAACTCGACGACATCATCGCCACAGGCGAACGCATCGACGCCACCACCTCGGCTCCCCTGCTCGAGGCACTTTTCTTCAAAAACTCGCCCCTTCACGACGGCGCCGTCATAGTGAAGAAAAACACCATCCTCGCCGCCCGCTGCATTCTCCCCGTATCCTCCAACAACCAGATCGACCCCAACCTCGGCCTCCGTCACCGCTCTGCAATAGGCATAAGCGAGCAGATTGACGTCATAAGCGTCGTCGTGAGCGAAGAAACCGGCGCCATCTCTTACGTCGTAGATGGTCAGATCCACCACGACGTCTCTCCAGTCGAACTCCGCCAGTTCCTCGAAGCGAACATCAGCTAAATCCCCAACCACCACCTCACTCCAACCTTCCTCCCACCTCACTCCCACTTACCTCCTACAAACCTCCTACATAGCTCCTACAAACCTCCTACCTAGGTCCTACAAAACACCAACATCACTCCTACAACATTCTCACATGCCATACGCAGACTCCTGCAAACCAACCGCCTAAGCACACGACAAATACATAAATAACTAAAAAACACAAAATTAACACACCAACTTCCGCACCAAATACACACTTCTTTTTTCTCATGATGCAATTTTTTGAAAACAATTGTCACATAATAGTTGTAATTCAAGCAAAAATACTATATTTGCACAATAATAGGGGAATGCCGAAAACCTTTTAGAGTAGGCTTAATTATAACAAACTAAACACATTATGAAGAAAATCGTATTGGCTTTGGCCGCTATCGCAATGGTTGGATTGTTCACCACTTCCTGCAACAAAAAATGCACCTGCAAAACTTACGCTGCTGGCGTTGTTGTCACCACTCACGAAGATGTCGAACTTGACAAAGACTCCTACAAAAAATGCTCTGACATGAACACTGTTGTCACCGTCGCCGAGAAGAAAAACGGCCTTGAGTGTAATTAATCAAATCTCTTTATTTAGACAATTCATTGGGGTCGCCGAAAACCATTTAGAGTAGGCATTAATCAAAAATCAATAACACTATGAAGAAAGTTTTCTTAGCCCTGGCCGCTATCGCTACGATCGCTGCTTTCACATCTTGCAACAAGACCTGTGACTGCACTCTCTATGCAGGTGATGAAGGTACCGTTTACGAGGATCTCGCTCTGAAAGACATCCAGGCATCATTCCCCACCTACATTAAAGAAGAGGTGAAGAAATGCAGCGATGTCAACAGTGTTGAAACCGACGAAACCCTTGGAACTGGCAAGTGGGGTGTTGAGTGCAAATAATTGTACAAGACATTACAAACAAAGAGAAAGCGGCCTCATTCGAGGCCGCTTTTCTTTTGTAATCCTTACAACATTATTTCAGGTTGAACTGTAGCGACTTTTCGCCCTTTGCTGTTCTGATGTATAGGGTATATGAGGCCTTCGGCATCTTCGCTATCGTAATCTTCGAGCCATTCTTGTAGTTCGCTATCGTCCTCACCGACTCACCTTTTGCGTTGACAAACTCAACTTCGGCAGTCGCACTCTCCAACGATATAGTGATATACCCCTCAGCAAGATAAGGCGTCACCACCACCTTCTCGTTCGAGTTGCCTTTGGCCACAAGTGCCGTAGAAACGGTGAAGTCTTTCACAAAAAGGAATCCGTTGAGGTTGTTGAAGGAGTGGTTTGGAGGTTCGACGGTGGCGTCGGTGGCGAGAGTTATCTCACCTGCGGCATCGGCGGGAAGCTCGAAATAGTAGAGGCCGTCGGCATCGGTAGTGGTTGTGCGTGTACCGCAGCGGACGGTCATATTCGGTTTCGGGTTGCCTTTGTCGTCAACCACGCGTCCCTTCACTCCGTAACCCTCAAAACGCACCAATCCCCCACCCTGCGTACCGAACCACTTGGTGCCTTTCTGGTCGATCATCATGCAGCGTACCGCAGCGTTGGGCACCTTGGAATTCTTAGCATTGTAAACCTGCCATTTGTCCTTGCCGTTGAATACCGCCACACCCTTTTGCGTTGCCATCCAGATGGCTCCTCTGGCGTCTATGCATATCGCATTAATCTGGTTGTCCGGAAGTGGTGAGTTTTTAGTGTCGAAAATCCGCCATTCCGTGCCGTCGAAACGGCAGAGGCCCGCAATGGTGCCAATCCACTTCACGTCCTTGCGGTCGATGGCGATGGCAGGCACGTTGCCTATCGGCAACTTCGAGTTGGCTGTAGTGTACGACGTCCACGATGTGCCGTCAAACTTCGACACTCCTTCGTTAGTGGCCACCCACTTGGCGTTGTCCTTGTCGATGGCTATGTCCATTATGAAGTCGCTCTTGAGGCCGCCTTGGCCGGCGGTGTATTTCTTCCAATCCTTCCCTTCGATACGCACCAAGCCGCTGAGTGTGACACCTATCCATACCACTCCACTGCGGTCAACAGCGATGTCGCGGATAAGTGCCATATTGTATTTCTGCATCTCCTTAGGATGCTCTGTCCAGTGAGTGCCGTTGAATTCAAACACACCGTAGTCATCCGTCCCTATCCATAGAACCCCTCGTCCATCGATGGCAATACAGTTGATAAACTGATCCTTTAGCTTCTGGTTAAACATCGAATAATCTGTCCACGTTCGTCCCGAAAGGCGGCAAAGACCTAACGTCGAGCCTACCCACACCGCTCCCTTAGCATCGGCAGCCACAGCCATGATGTCGTCGCCCACAATCTCGGACGAGCGGACGGTGTAAACCGACCAACTCTGCGCACAGACAACGCCCTCACAAAGCATTAAGGCAATTATGAACAATACCCGTTTCAATTTTCAATTTTCATTTTACCAATCTCACATTTCTCGACCTCTCTCAGGTCTTGTGCTTTTCCTTCTTTGCGGCAGGGAAAAGAATATTGTTCAGTATCAACCTGTATCCAGGCGAGTTGGGATAGAGCGACAAATCGGTCGGCGGGTCGCCCACATAGTGGCGGTAGTCTTCGGGGTCGTGGCCTCCGAGGAACGTCCAAGTTCCCTTGCCGAAGTCTCCATGCAGATAGCGCACCTCACCCAACTCTTTGTTTTCTGCCAGTACCACCGCCGACGTCTTCACCGTCTCCTTGCGGAAAGCTGTCGTCTGACCCATGAATCCATGTATTATTCTCGTATGGTTCTGCGTCAGCATCGTCGGCACCCAATCCCACTTGGCCGAAAACTCGAAAAGCGTAAAAAAGTCGGTCTTCTCGTTCACCACCCTTCCACGCGACTGCTGGTCGATGTCGATGGTCGATATTTCGTATTCGGCGGGGTTTGTGCTTATACGGAAATCCTTAAAGGCAAAAGTCTTCGAGTAGTCGAGGTGATTCTGAGCGTCGGGTTGCATTGGGTCGCCATCGAACATCACGTCGCAGATGTCCACATTCTCGGCCGACAAGGCCACATCGTAACTGTCAGGCGCTGAACACATGGCGAAAAGGAAGCCTCCACCTGCCACGAAATCACGTATCTTGTGGCTGACTGCCAGCTTCAGCTGCGACACCTTTTCGAAACCCAGCTTGTGCGCCATCGACTCCTGCATCTTCACATCCTCTATATACCACTGCTGTGAGCGGTAGTTACCCCAGAATTTACCATACTGGCCGGTGAAGTCCTCATGGTGTAGGTGAAGCCAGTCATACTTTGGCAGCACTCCTGCTATCACCTCCTCGTCGTATATCACATCGTACGGAATCTCCGAATAGGTCAGCACCAACGTCACCGCATCGTCCCAGGGCAATTTGTTCTTAGGCGAATAGACGGCAATCTTGGGCGCCTTCTGCAGCCGCACCGCATCCATGTTTACGCCAGGATCGGCGATATAAGAGAGTATGTCAGCTGACTGTCCGTCCGCTATCACCTCATACGACACTCCACGCAAGCGGCATTCCTTCTCCAACCCGTCGGCATACTTCATCATAAACGCCCCACCTCTGTAGTTGAGCAACCACGTCACCTCGACCTCGCGCTCAAGCGACCAGTACGCCACTCCGTAGGCCTTAAGGTGGTTGCGCTGCACATCGTCCATCGGAATCAACAGATAGGAAGCCTCGGCCCTAAAGGCAAGCATTAGCAGCAAAACAAAAAATATGTATCGGTTACGCATATACATTACAATAACGCCGAAGAGAGTGAAAATATTATAAGTGAAAAGATGCCCCATAGCGAGGCATCTTTACAAACACTATGCGGAGGCGATTGGAATGAGCAAGGCCCCAAAAGTCTGTTGGGCATTTCGGGCAAAAAACTGCAACATCCTATACCACAATTTATTTGACGCCGTAGCGTTATTCATTTTGATGAAAAGACTCGTATTGATGTTCATGATATTGTCGGCAGCAAGCGTACCCGTTGTCGTGGCGCAAGAAGTCGGATACCTTCTCCCCTCCTTTCAGGAGAGATTCGGCGAAGGCATCCGCAAGGTCGTAATGATTCAGGAATACCATGAACAACCGAAAAAATATCAAAAACGCAAACAAACATTCAAGATATCGCGCGACGGGAATGTCACCAACAACAAGTGGCCGAAGGCAAAAGCCAATCCCTACGTGGAAAGCATTGTAAGCCATCGCGACTTTGAGACACTCGCCGACTCAACATTTGAAATCCGAAACGGCAACACCGAACTTATAGAAGTCAAATGGTATAGCGACAGCTCTTTCACCGAGCTCGTCAAACTATTAAGATGCCGCAAAGGAGTGCGAAGAAGCACCAGCATTCGCTCCACCGTTGGAGACACCATAGTATGGCTTGTTATCGACGATACAAACAAATACACTCCTAAACCCTATTTCAGCATACGCAAGAAATATAATGGTGGGGAAACACACATGGATTATGATCCCGACAGCTTGCTGATTTCATCCAGTCGCCTTGTGCGAGACAGCAGGGGCTTGGTGGACACGATTGTCCGATGGCGGCGATATGGGCCGCCATACGGAGGTGTTCGCTCACGCGAGGCGGAACAAAAAGAATGGCTGCAAACCGAAACACACCAATACAAATACAACCGTAGGGGCGGCGTAGTAGAGGAGCGCATCTTTATCGACGGAGAGCTGAAGGAAAGAATCCGCTACCGACTGCGATACCGTCATTTTTAGAAAAAAACGAAAAAAAGACAACATCCTCGGAAAGATGTTGTCTTATCGTTTTGTGCGGATAAACGGACTCGAACCGTTACGGCTTTCGCCACTAGATCCTAAGTCTAGCGCGGCTACCAATTACGCCATATCCGCATTTTCAGACTTTTACAGAGTCACACACATCTCATGTTCTCAGTAGAATCCGTTGCAAAAATAACAAAATTATTTTGATAATGCTATATTTGGAAAAAGTTGTACATTTGCACCACTTGCCGTAGGGGCGGTTACAGAGATTCAGGACTTTTGTTGTCTCAATTAAATCAAATGATTATGAATTGGATTGTATTGATACTTGCGGGTTTGTGCGAGGTGGCCTTTGCATTCTGCCTCGGCCGATCAAAAGGGCTTGTTGGCTCCGAATGGTGGTTGTGCATCGGTGGTTTCGTATTCTTCTACGTGCTCAGCATGATACTTCTCATGAAAGCCACCCGCACCATACCTATCGGCACCGCATACCCCGTGTGGACAGGCATCGGAGCCGTCGGTTCGGTACTGGTGGGCATATTCTTCTTCCATGAACCCGCCACCTTCTGGCGCATCTTTTTCATCACAACACTGATCGCCTCCATCGTGGGGCTTAAAACAGTGGCTTAACAAAACTCCATCAATGGGCACCAATTAGCATAGAGTGGGCGTTTTATTCCTCCATATTGGGGTGAGAGGAAAAAAAGTTTCGATGAATAAAAAAATAGTTGTACCTTTGCAAACGATTTCTACCGACAGAAGGTCGGGAAACGGAAGTTTAGCTCAGCCGGTTCAGAGCACCTGCCTTACAAGCAGGGGGTCATTGGTTCGAATCCGATAACTTCCACATAAAACAGCCGCCAGAATGGTGGCTGTTTTTTTTGTCATTCAAAGCTGGGATGAGATGAGCCTTGAATAAGCACCGCCAATGGCAATGAGTTGATCGTGATTACCGGATTCAACGATGCAACCGTGATCGAGGACATGGATGATGTCGGCATTACGTATGGTGGAGAGTCGGTGAGCAATTACAATGGTTGTACGGTTCTGCATGAGTGCGTGGAGTGCGGTTTGAACCTGTCGCTCCGACTCGTTGTCAAGTGCGGCGGTGGCTTCATCCAGGATGAGTATAGGAGCATCCTTCAGTAGTGCTCTGGCAATGCTGATACGTTGACGTTGCCCTCCAGAGAGTGCCTGCCCTCGGTCGCCCACAATAGTATCATATCCGTCAGGGAGTTTCTCTATGAACTCGTCGGCACAGGCAAGGCGGGCGGCATGGCGTATGGAATCAACGCTGGCAGCAGCGTTCCCAAAAGCAATATTATTGGCGACAGTGTCATTGAAAAGGACACAATCTTGTGTAACAATTGAAACAAGGCTTCTGAGGCTGTCAATGTTGAGACAACGGAGGTCAACTCCGTCAATTAGGACTGATCCAGATGTGGGGTCATAGAAACGGGGAATGAGATCCACCAAAGTGGTCTTGCCCGAGCCGGAGTGACCCACAAGCGCAACAACCTTGCCTTTGGGAACAACCAGGTCTATATGATTAAGCACAACAGCAGAGCCAGTATCGTTATATGAGAACGAAACATCTCGATATTCAATTTCGCAGTTAAATGAGCCTACGGGCACGGCATCTGGTGCCTCGAAAACCACCTCGTCGGCAGAGAGAATCTCCATGATGCGTCGCGCAGAGGCGTTTCCCTTGAGCATACTGTTGTAAGCTCTGACGAGGGCTTGGACGGGTGGGATGAGTCGGGCAAACACCACGACAAAAAGTATGAATACCGAGGCGTGCATACGCCCTCCTATAACATAGGAGCCTCCGATTATGAGTATGGCAGCCATAGCCACCGTACCGATAATCTCAGAAAGGGGACTGCTGAGCTCTTTTAGACGTACCACTCGATTCATGCGACGGGTGTAGTCGCGAAGAGCTTCGGAGAATCGAAGCGACTGTCGCTGTTCTCCACCGAAGGCCTTGACAACACGCACGCCAGAGATGTTCTCCTCGAGAAAAGAGAAAAGAGAACCGAGCTTGTTCTGCCCCTTCAGCGAGTTGCGTTTAAGGCTCTTACCCACCACGCCTACCAGAAAGAACAGGAGCGGTGCTGCCAACAGAAAATATAGGAATAGGGCAGGACTGATGAACAGCAAAGTTGCCGCAAATACGATGATGTTTATGGGTGATTTAAGAAAAGACTGGATGGAACTCACGATACTCCACTCAACATCTGCAATATCGTTTGACATACGGCTAAGAATGTCACCTGTGCGCTTTCTCTTGAAGAACGCAACAGGAAGTATTGTGATTTTATGGAAAATGTCGTTGCGAAGACGCTCGACTACTCCGTTGCGAACAGGGCTGACGAACCAAGTGGAAAGAAAACGGAATAGGTTGGAGAAGAAGGAACACAGCAGGAAAGCCAACGCGATGGCAACAAGGCAGAAGAAAAGGCCGTGACTATTGCTCCATTGATGCAACTGCCATGAAAGCCATGCACTAAGGTCGTGCTGGTTGAAGGCAAACGGATGTGGCGTGGCTGACGAAGCTCCGCCAAAGAGCAGTTCCACAAAAGGAACTATAAATACAAAGGACGATAAATTGAAGAGGACACTGAGAAGATCAAAAAGAAAGCACAACAGAACATATTTGGGATAGTGTTTCAGGTAGAGAAACACACGCCATAGCGGCTGCGTAGATATCGAATCGTGACGAGCGGAACGGGAATGTTTGATAGAACGACTGTGTTTATATGAACCGAAATTAAACTATTTCTGAACAACCACAAACTGCAAGTCGGCAGAGCCACCAGCTTTGTAGGAAAGACGCTCGGGGCGGAGCTTCTGCGCAATCATATAGTCGTAAACCGCCCGAACCATGTTTTCCGTGACACCTTCGATACGTATGTGTACCATAGGGTTTTCGCGGAGGAAGTCTATGTAAGCATCGAGTATAGTCTTGCTCGCGTCAGTGAGGTCTTTAGCAGAAAACTGTATGCCTGGAAGTGGATATCGTCCGTCCTTTTTTAGAGGACGTATCTGGAGTTCATAGACAGGATTTTCCGACTGCTGCATTACGGCAGACGCCTTGAACACACGCACAGCTGGCACACAGTCTTTGGCCGTGGCCACCACGAAGTTGTCAACCTTCATGGATAGCATGACCGGACATTCGCCTGAAGCCTTATCGGAAGCATAGCGCATACGGTTTGCGCCCTTGCGACAAACCGACACATCTGATGCAACAGGCTTGGCCTCCGACGTAACAACTCGGACCTTACAAAGGCGCATAGGTTCCGGTTGTGCGGAAGGATAAAGGTCAAACATAAACACATCTGTCCCTCCGTTGCCAGCGAGTCCCTCTGGAGGCTTGCTCGCATAGTATCCTCTCTGACCGTCGGTAGTGACACCAAAACAAATCTCATCAGCCTCCGAATTGATAGGCAGCCCCATATTGGTGGGTCGCTGAAGATATGTGTCATTGACGTTTATGAAATACATATCATAGCCACCAAAGCCCTGCCATCCTTCCGAGGCAAAATATAGTGTCTTACCATCAGCATGGATAAAAGGACACTTCTCGTTGCCTGGCGTGTTGATTGACGGTCCCATGTTCTCGGCACGGCTCCAGTCTCCGTTGGGCAGGCGATGGCATCGCCAGATGTCAGTACCGCCCATTCCGCCCTCTCGGTTCGAAGCAAAATATAGGTACTCACCGTCGGCCGTGACCGATGGTTGCGACTCCCATGTCTTATCGCTATTGACATTACTACCAGCACTCTCAAATCCACTCCAACGCCCATTGGCAAAGGTTGTACGGAATATGTCGCAGTTAAGACTTCCATTCTTCATAACCATGCGTGAATAGTACATGACACGATTGTCAGCAGTCATAGACATGGAACCTTCATTCTCGGATGTATTGAACGGCGCTGACAGCTCAATCCCGTTAGAGTAGGACGTGTCGCGACGATCGCTGCGATAGAGACGCCATATCTTGGTTTCCAGTTCCCGCTTGTAAAAGGTTGCCGAATGACCTTCGGACACCTGACGCAGGAAATAGAAGGACTCCCCGTCCGGTGTGAGATATGGCAGATATTCATTATACTTGCTTGAAACCCCTGTAACGACGAAGGGCCTAAACGGCACCTTGGCCTTGTTGGCTTCGGCCAAAAACTGAGACCAATAAAGGTAATTGGACGCCTCTTCATATACGGCCTCATATTCAGCCAAACGACTTTGGTTGGTAATATCGAAATACCGGTTGAGACTCGCCACCGCCTCATCGTAGTTCTCGTCGGTGTAATCAACAATCGATTTATAATAGTGCGCCAATGCATTGGGATAACTTGGGCAAAGCGTCACCACCTTGGGAAAATAACGCCTGATACCCGCAGCGTTGAAATCCTTTTTCACCGCAATCATTCCGAGGTAGAAATAGGGGTCTGGGGCAGAAGGATATTTGGTAGAAAGTTTATGAAATATCTCACGGCTCTCTTTATAGCGCTTGGACTCATAAAGACTTTTAGCCTTCTCGAAAGAAGCCTGATCCGTCGCTTTGAACTTGGGTCCGCAGGTCACTCCTTCATCCTGAGCCTGAAGTGCCACAGCGAGGGTCAGAATCGTCAATATGGACAAGATTCGCTTATACATATGTCAGAGTTTTGAGACATCTATATCAAAGTGCGCCTCGGAGCCATTGCATGGCGTACTACACGGGATGGCGCAGTTACCGCACGGAAGCAGCTCGCCATGCAGACGCTTCTTCACCATATCCTCTATGGCCTGACGCAGCTCTGGTATGCCGATAGTTCTAATGACCTCGTCACAGAATGCGTATGAGAGCATGGTAGTGGCGACACGCTCACTGATTCCACGTGAACGCATATAGAAAAGAGCTTGCTCGTCAAGCTGTCCTACAGTACTGCCATGCGAGCATTTCACATCGTCGTTATAGATTTCCAGAAATGGCTTGGTTTCCACATGCGCTTTATCTGTGAGAAGAATGTTGCGGTTGGTCTGGTATGCTTCTGTCTTTGTCGCACCATCCATAACCAAAACGTGGCCATTGAAACTGGCACGGGCCTGGTCGTCAAGTATTCCCTTGTATAGCTCGTGACTTGTGCAGTCGGGAGCGTTGTGTTGAACAAAGATATAGTTGTCGCAGCGCTGGTCGCTGTCTATAAGATAGAGACCGTCGGCGTTAAGGTTACAATGAGCCCCCAGCATACGCACCTCGCAGTGATTGTATATATGTCCGCCATTGAGGGTAATGCAATCGGTTCTTAACGACGACCCCGCCGCCATAGTAACGTATGTCTTATTGATGAGTCCCGATCGGTTGTTGATGTTCTGAAGCTTGTAGTATTCCACAACAGCCCCCTCCCCTATCACAATGCGAGTATCATTATTGCTGAGTGAACGTGTATCGCCGATAGTATCGTCACAATGGATTATCTTCACCTGTGCATTTGCTCCGATGTTGATGGTATGATGAAGTTCAACAAGCGACTTGTAATTGGTCTGCACAACAGACTGTATCTGAATAGGCCGTTCGATGATACGGTTCTCTTCCACAGTGATGTCCAGACCATCTCCGAACCCGTTAACGATAGCCCGTTTCTCGGTGTCAAGGTTGGGAATATTGCATGAACAATGAATGTTCATGTCAGCGTCGGATGCCACAGGACGAACAAGATCGTCACTCCACAAGTCGGAAAAATCGATTTTCTTCAGCGTCTCTGGCAATACATCTTTCCTAATCATTTACTCACCAAATTGATTTGAATTAATGGTGTTCGTAACCGCCAACTCAATGCTCAAGTTCTTTCTTGATCCATTCGTAACCTTTCTCCTCGAGCTCCAAAGCCAACTCCTTAGGACCAGTCTTTACAATCCGTCCCTCGTATAGTATATGAACAAAATCAGGAACTATATAATCAAGCAATCGTTGATAGTGCGTGATGACAATAGTGGCATTGTCCTTCGAACGCAACTTGTTAACTCCCGATGCCACTATGCGCAACGCATCGATGTCAAGACCCGAATCCGTCTCATCAAGAATAGACAGCGTCGGGTCAAGCATGGCCATCTGGAATATCTCGTTTTTTTTCTTTTCACCACCAGAAAACCCTTCATTGACAGAGCGGTTGGCCAAAGAAGCAGTCATCTCTACCACCTTCTTTTTTTCTTCCATCAGCTTCAGAAACTCGCTGCCGCTCAAAGGGTCAAGACCTCGGTATTTGCGCTGCTCGTTGACAGCCGTGCGCATGAAGTTTGCGATGCTTACACCGGGGATCTCAACTGGATACTGGAATCCAAGAAAGATTCCTTCTGCGGCTCGCACTTCCACAGGTAGGTCGAGTATATTCTTCCCATTGTACACGACCTCGCCAGCCGTAACATGATATTTAGGATTACCGGCTATCACACCTGCAAGAGTACTTTTGCCATTGCCATTTGGCCCCATTATGGAGTGTACTTCGCCAGCATTCACATCAAGATTGATGCCCTTGAGTATTTCCATATCGCCAATTCCGGCGTGAAGATTTCGTATAGAAAGCAGTGACATGATTTATTTATAGAACTATGTTAATTAGAGACTAAAACTTATTTTATCTTTATTTCAACTATATCTCCCACTTTAAGACCTAACATGCCTGCGGCACGGTTCTTATATATAGCCACCTCCATATAACCTGACTCCGACACCGTTAGCGATGACTGCGTACACTCAGCATAGGACTTCCTGATTTCACTGATATGTACTCCGCGTATGTTTAAATCGAACGATTTGTTCTGAAGTATATTCAACAGCTCCTCATATCGGATGTCAAGGTAGGCATTGCCGTACGTGTCAATATGCCATACGTGTGCACGAATGCCAGAGTCGGTAACCATGTAGTTGAGAATACTTTCAACAAGAGTTGTATCACGTCCCATTTCTGAAAGTGGAGTACCCGACAAAATACCCGATGCCGCAGAACAAAAGATTTCATACGCAGCAAAGTTGTAAAACTTCGATGTCCAATACGTGTTCAGTTCCACAACCTGCTGATACGAATTTCCAAAAACAATATAAGGAAGACCATTGTTGGTACAAAGGTAATACTGGGAGTCGTATTTCACCACTATGAAGCCCTGTCCCTCCTTCTCCTCTGACAATACATCAATAATATGCACCGTACCAGCGGGAAAACCCATACAGGCGTTCCGTATAACGTAAGCCGCATCAAACAGGTCGCAGGGGGTGAGCGAATGAGCTATATCTACAACCCTGACATCAGGAATTGAAGAATAAAGCCGTCCTTTGACCATTCCGGCAAAGAAACTTCTATCGCCCCAGTCGGTTGTTAAGGTGACTATCGGACTCGACATTTTCTGCCAGACGGTTTAATAAAACGGTCTAATTATTTGTTGTTGGCAAAAGGTTATGCCTCCTTCGGGGTCTTCCAATTGAAGTATATCTGCAGACCGGCCGACTGGAAGAACTGCAGAGAACCCATGGCGCCCTTATTTGTCACATTATGACCCCACTCGTCAACCGAACGGAAGTCACTGTCATATCTCATTTGGAAGCCAGCGTAGGCGGCCAACCACGAACTGAAACGATACTCCAGCCTTACTTCCAAATCGAAGTCCATTTCGTGATAGAGGCAGTATCCCAATTTCTTACCATAGTTCCAATCCTTATATCCGTTGCTTATCAGCTCATAACGCACGCCCGACTCTCTTTGCAGATTGCTGCGTTTCATGTAGTCATAGAAAAGCTCGGCTCGTACATACAAGTTCAGGTTCTTGGCTATGTCTTTCTTCATATAGAACTTCACATACGAACCAAGTCCGAAATATGCATGCCTGTAATGGCCAGTGGTGAGATAGTCGGTATCCTGTATGACTCCATAGTTGTAGCCGTTCTTTATCAATGAATCAGAACACACAAACGTCGTTCTACCTGTCAGGAACGACAACGACACATTCCACCACTCTCTCTTATACTCGAAACCGAGGGCAGTTGTCAGATAGGCGGGGGCCATAATGTTTGAAATCAACACCGTATCCTCACCATATTGATAGCCTTTGTAGAACTGAGTCTTAAAGTTTGCCATCGCATTCACGTTCCATGACTTCTTCAAGGCTCGTGAATAGGTGCTTGTCAGGTCAATCTTGTCTTCGTTCTTGCGCAGACTTTCCAGCAACGGTGTGTTCTTGCCATCCAAATCCTGCCAGTGGATACCGAACGCCAGGTCAACAATATTGTCCCAGATGTTCTTTCCGTTGACATACTTGTAGGTTCCGTTGAATGCCCCGGTAATAGCCAGACGTGCATTGCCAGCTGCCGACCAGTTATTGTAGTATGCCTCGTCTATCTTCAACTGTGGGGTTGACGATGTCGTCCACTCTCCTTTGGTCTTAACCGATGACTCCTCCGCAGCCTGCTCGGCAGCATCCTGTACGGGGGCGGCCTCTGTTTCCTCTTGTGCGTAAAGCGGCATAGAAACCGCCATCATCAGCAATGATGCTAAAACAATCTTTTTCATTGTTCGTAATCTTTTGTAATCTCTTTAATAATGTCTAATTCATAACCGCGCGAGAGGAGGAACGAAGTCAGCCTGCTGACGTTTCTTTCATTGTCGTCATCGGTGTATGTCGCCCACTTGGTTTGAGCCACACCTCGCAGCACTTTCTTATACTCCTCCTCATTGATGGTTTTGATTCCCTTGGCAATTACATCGCCTGGTATATGCTTTTGGCGTAGCATCGATGTAATCTTTATTCGTCCCCACTTCTGATGAAAGGCTTTGCTTTCACAGTAGCGACAAACATAGCGGTTCTCGTCTATGTAACCCGCCGAGGTTAGCGCATCTACAATTTTGGGGGCCGACGTAAGGGGGCATCCCCAGTCAGCCAACTTCCTCATAACTGAGGCTGAACATTGTTCATCAGCAGCGCAGAACTGCTGCGCCTTTTCCAAATAAATTTGTTCTGTTGCGTCGATTTTCATAAGGATTGCAAAATTACACATTTTTTTTCAAAGCCACATACATTTCCTCTTATCCTGCTGCATTAAAACAATTTACAGATCTCCCATTTGAATAATAATCGCGAATAAACATCTCTCAAACAGCGTTTTTCAACAAAAAAGGCAACCATAAAAATGGTCGCCTTAATGGAGTTGTTTCATGCCCATCGTCACCGCAACAGCGAAACAGTACCTGTCTTGTAGTGCCAGCGACTTGGTTCGAACGACGAGTGATATTTGACCACCCACGAATAGACTCCGCCGGCGCAACGTTTGCCGTCGTGATGTCCATCCCAGCTGCCTTCAAAGCCCACCCATGAGGCCACAAGCGCACCCATCCGGTTATAGACATACACCTGCGCATCGTCGAGGATGTTGTTTCCCTGAATATAGAAATAGGCGTTGTCGTCACGGTCGGGAGTAAAGGCGTTGGGCACCCAGATAAGGGTCTTGTCCATCGGGATTGTCACATAGGCAGTATCCGGACAGTTGAACTGGCTTGTGGCTATCATCATCACCCGGAGAGAGTCTTTCTCAATCGGATAGTCAAAAGTGGCTATCTGGTCGGTGCTGGTCTCGTTGTCAAAGTACCATACCCTGTCGGTATTACCTTCAGAAGCATCGTATAGCGTCACCTCGTGGTGGTCGTATGACACATAAGATGGAACAACCGAAATATGTGCTTCCGGAATTCTGTCATTGACTATCTGCAACGCCACCACACTGTCACATCCCGTCCGTGCTGGGAAAACCCATTCGGGTCGCGGAGTCGGTGGCTCGATATAGGTGTTTCCGTCAACCCAGGTATAGGCCTCGTCGGGGCACTTGTTGACCACCTTCACCGTATGAGGCAGAGGATTGGCAGTGAAGACCAAACTGGTGTCCCAATGGCAGCCGAATTCATCTATGGCTGTAAGATACAAGTCGAAAACTCCGCCGGTATCCACCGTGGTTACGTATGTCGAGAACTCATCATCCTCAGCAGGAACTATATGCAGACCACGATACTCTCCACGATAGATATCACTCTGACGCGGATCAGCAGCCCACTGAAACGAATCGACCTTCACATCATACGAGCAGTTGTAGTTGTCAGTCTGAGCATTGCACAAATCCATTGACCAACTGAAAACCCAACCGTTATCAACCTGCCAGAAGTCACAAACACGCATCTTCCATTCTCCATTAAGTGGACATCCGACCAAGGTAGCAAAGTCATCTGCTGGCATGTAATAGTCGGATTTAGCCTCACGGTTGCTGGGTTTTTTTGTGGTCACAGAAAGCGTTCCACAACTTGTACCTGCATCAACAAACGGACGCGGTATTGTCTCATATCGGTGGCTGACCGTAATTTGATAGGCATTACTGGTATTTGCAATATAATGAGACGACAATGTCGTGTTGTCATCAGCAGGATACCCATCTGCCAAAGTATAGTTTCCATTGCGACTGAAACAATATTCAAGACCATCGCCATACATGTTGAACACGGAATCGCAATAACCACCGCCATTACCATCGTATGTAGCATCGCTAGAACCGCCATAGGGGAAACCCGTATATGTGCCGCTACCTCCTGCAGCCCCGTCAGGCACAGAAGATGTCCACAGCGGATCATGAGAGCTTTCTGCATACTTCAATATGGCTGTCTGCCCATTGGGGCATACTATCTGAAGACGATAGTCGCCCATGAACGAATGTTCGTAATTGATACACACAGAACAGATATCCGATGCCGACGTTATTGTAGAGCCTGCTGGAAACTCATCAAAAGAGACAGGTGCCTCGTAACATGGATTTGATGGGTTGCAAGCCGGACCATCCGGTATAAATGTCTTTGTATTATTAACTCGCGTTCGACTGTTTTCTATCGAGATATGCTCCATTGAAACTATTGATGTCTCATCAAAACCCACAGTAACTAACATCGAGTCGTTAGCACATATAGTTTCGAGTTCTCCCAATGTATTAATTGGGTTTGGAGCTATACGTACATACATTGAAGCAGTACCATTGGAAGCACAGTTATGCTCGTCAACAAGACTCAATGTAACATAATAGCAAGAAGCCTCTGGATAGCAAACAGTTCCCGTGTTGGTCAACCCAACCCCCACCCTCGGTTCTCCTGCACCAAACGACCAACGAAACGAAGTTGTCGCATCTGTGGGAGTATAAGTATCTGTACTGTTTCCATATTCACCATGGCCACGGAACTGTATGCATTCCCCCTCGCAAAGATTCGCTGCAAGAAATCGATTGACATGATAAGTTTCTACCGGCACTCCATTTACATATGCAATAGAAGTGTCATACTGAACAACTTCCTGCATATGTCCGACCCCTATATTTTCCCCATCGACATACCTGTCAAACTCATTATCTATAATGGGAGCTGAATACTCGCATGGAACAGTGCACTTGAACAAAAATGAAAAGCCCTGTCCCACTTGACTGTCATTGTTTGATTTTATACGTACAGTGAGAGCATTGTGTCCATTACGCGAACTGATATAGTAGTTATGAGAAAGAATACTATTATCATTATTGGCTGCAACTATTACGGGGTATATCGTAGATGGCCCATCATAGATGAAAACCGTATCTGATGGGTCTATATCAAAAACCTCAACATATATCGAAAGAACCTGTGGCGATGTGCAAGTTCCATACACAGTGTATGTATAATCAATTCCTGGCGCATAACTGTTATTGTCACCTGAATCATCGTCACGCAGATAGTAACCCTGATCGGTTTCAGACATCTGTCCCGATGTTCCGTTTGTTGTAGCATCTAGATGGATTATCTGACCGAACTGTGCCTGAGCCGCAAAATGCAGAGCAGTTATCATCAGAATCAAGGATGTAAGCCTTTTTATCATATCGCTTAAATTATTTCAAATTCTACATTTATCCCGTATTATAAACTATTACTCAACGGGAATGTCCTTGTTTACATTTTTACTTCCCACAAGGGCATAAAACAGTATGTACGCCAACATGGCTACCACGAGCCAGTAACTTGTCATATATGTGCTCACACGTGCAATCTGGTCTTGGATGAAAGGCATCACACCTCCACCCACAACCATCATCATGAATATTCCGGAAGCCTGCTCGGTATATTTGCCAAGCCCCTCAACCGAAAGATTGAATATACCTCCCCACATGAGAGAAGTGCAGAGTCCGCAAAGCACCAAGAACAACGCGCTGACCGGCACGCTGAACATCTTGAACCCATCAGCGACACTATAGCCAGGCATCGAAATACGGATGCTCGATGGCAGGCATATTGCAACGACAACAAACACAATGGCAAGCATTGCGACAAAAGTCAGCTGCTTTCGTGTCGAAACCTTGGAACTGATGGCGGTGCTGGCCGCACGTCCCACCATCATAAGCAGCCAATAGACAGCAGCTATCGCGCCTCCAATGGCAGCTCCCGTACCCTTACCGTCGATATCCGTAAGATAAAAATTAAGTTCGGCAGGTATTCCAACCTCTATGCCAACATAGAAGAAAATTGCTATAACGCCGAGTACGAGATGGCGAAAGCTCCATGCACTGTATTTGTCTTTTCCATCGCTTTGACTACGGTTGAGGTTTGGTTCAGGAATTTTGACGCACAGTATGATGACAAAAGCCACCGCGAACACTCCCATCGCGATGAAAAGCAACGGCGAGACGTCGCTCATAGCGGTGCTGTCCGTAACCTGACCAATCATTGCACCCACTAGCAGCGGTGTGAGTGTGCCTGTGAGAGAATTAAGCGTGCCGCCTGTCTGGATAAGCTGGTTGCCGCGGTTGCCGCCGCCACCAAGAGTATTCAGCATCGGGTTAACCACAGTGTTAAGCATACACACGCAGAAACCGCAGATGAAAGCGCCCAGCAGATATATCAGGAAATTCAGCATCACAGGCTCGCCTTTCACCGAAAAGGTCGCAGTTTCCGCGCCCACAAGGCTTGACAGATACTGCACCACCATACCGATGAAGCCGACAGCAAGGGCGACAAGCGCAGTACGTTTGTATCCAATTTTCGAAAGCATCTTACCAGCAGGTATACCCATTATCAGGTAGGCGAGGAAGTTCATAAGGTTGCCAAGCATGCCGGCCCACTCGTAATGATTCTTCCATATATTGCCAAATGGTGCGGCCATATTGGTCACGAAAGAAATCATGGCAAATATGAAAATCATCACAACTATCGGAACTATAAACGATTGTTTTTTTTCCATTGCTTTTTACACACTTTCTATTCAGACTGCAAATGTACTAATATTTTATTGATTGTGTACGTTTTTTGATACCTAAAGTAACAAAAGAATTATTAAAAAAACAAAAAGAGCCAAATCGGAGGTCGATTTAGCCCTTTTCCTTAACGCTTTTTAAGAGAACTCAGCGTCAGCCTTTCAAGGCTTCCGAGCCACTCACAATCTCAATAATCTCGTTTGTAATGGCAGCCTGACGTGCTTTGTTGTAACTCAGTTTCAGTTCCTTCAAAAGTTCGGTTGCGTTGTCAGTGGCTTTCTGCATTGCGTTCATACGTGCTCCATGTTCGGCTGCGAGCGAGTCAAGGATAACACGGTAGAAATGCGACCTCAGCGTCAGCGGCACCATCTCACGCAATATTTCAGCCTTCCCCGGCTCATAGATGTAGTCGTTACGCTTGGCCGTAACCGCAGCTGACTTCTTTGGCTCTACAGGCAGGAATTGTTCCGTCGAGAGAATCTGCACCAAAGAGTTCTTGAACTGATTGTATATCAACTCAACCCGATCATACTTTTTGTCACAAAAAGCCTGCATGATGTTGTCTGCCAAATTCGCAACCGCGTCAAACGACGGCTTGTCCAAAAGACCATCATGACTCTCAACTACGTTGAATTTGCGCTTGCCGAAAAACTCTGAAGCCCGCTTGCCAATAGTTATCATCTGAAGATTCAAGACCTTCTCCTCGTCGGTGTAATGATTCACTCGGGCAGTGGCCTCTTTGATGACGTTGGAGTTGAACGCACCGCACAGTCCTTTATTGGATGTCACAACCACAAGCAGAACATTTTCGACCTTTCTGTTGTCGTGGTAGGGTGTCACCACACCGTCCTCAACATCGATGTCGTTCATTATCTCGTTAAGCTGCGCAGAGTATGGCCGCATACCAAGTATAGCGTTTTGTGCACGACGGAATTTCGCTGCCGACACCATCTTCATGGCAGAGGTAATCTGCTGCGTCGAACTCACTGAGCCTATACGGGTGCGTACTTCCTTTAAATTAGCCATTGACTATTGTTTTGTTTTCGATTAATTCTGGACATTGGATGTCTGGGGTTTCCAGACATCCAATCTTCCAGTTATCTTCTTTTATTTCGCGTACTTGCCTGCAAAATCGAGAGCCACTTTCTTCAGCGTCTCCAAATCTTCGTCGAGCAGCTTGCCCTTCTTGAGGTTTTCGAGCACTGCAGCATGGTTCTGTCTCAGGAAGAAAAGGTACTCGCTTTCGAAATCACGCACCTTGTCAACCGGTACCTTCTGCAGCAAGCCCTTGGTTCCGCAGAAAATGATGGCAACCTGATCCTCCACAGGCATTGGCGAATATTGTGGTTGCTTGAGGATTTCCACGTTACGGGCACCTTTGTCAAGGACCGCCTTTGTAGCGGCGTCGAGGTCGGAACCAAACTTCGAGAAAGCCTCCAGCTCACGATACTGGGCCTGGTCGAGTTTCAGCGTACCGGCGATCTTCTTCATCGACTTTATCTGTGCCTTACCACCCACACGCGACACCGAGATACCGACGTTGATAGCAGGACGCACACCCGAGTTGAACAGGTTTGTCTCCAAGAATATCTGACCGTCGGTAATGGAAATCACGTTGGTGGGGATGTAAGCCGAAACGTCACCGGCCTGAGTCTCGATTATGGGCAATGCCGTCAACGAGCCACCGCCCTTCACCTTGCCTTTCAGCGACTCCGGCAGGTCGTTCATCTGAGCGGCTATGTCGTCGTTCTGGATGATACGTGCAGCACGTTCGAGCAGACGGCTGTGCAGGTAGAACACGTCGCCGGGGTAAGCCTCACGTCCGGGCGGGCGACGGAGAAGCAACGAAACCTCACGATAGGCCACGGCCTGCTTGGAGAGGTCGTCGTATATCACCAATGCGTTGCGTCCCGTGTCGCGGAAATACTCGCCGATAGCGGCTCCTGCAAACGGTGCGTAGAACTGCATAGCTGCAGGATCAGAGGCTGTTGCGGCCACCACGATGGTGTAGGCCATAGCACCCTTCTCTTCGAGGTTCTTCACCATATTGGCAACGGTCGAACCTTTCTGTCCACAAGCCACATATATGCAGTACACCGGATCTCCGGCATCGTAGAAATTCTTTTGGTTGATGATAGTGTCGATTGCAATGGCCGTCTTACCTGTCTGACGGTCGCCGATGATAAGCTCACGCTGCCCACGTCCGATAGGAATCATCGAGTCGATAGCCTTGATACCTGTTTGGAGGGGTTGCTCCACAGGCTGACGGTAAATAACGCCAGGCGCCTTGCGCTCCAACGGCATATCGAACAGTTCTCCCTCGATAGGGCCTTTACCGTCGATAGGCTCTCCTATCGTGTTGATTACACGTCCTACAAGCTTCTCACCGACCTTGACCGAAGCAATACGCTTGGTTCGTTTCACGGTGTCGCCCTCGTTGATGCAGTTGGATTCGGCAAGCATCACTATACCGACATTGTCCTCTTCAAGGTTCTGGACAATGCCCTGCTCACCCGACTCGAACTCTACCAGCTCGCCCGACTGGGCGTTGTTGAGACCATAGACACGCGCAATACCGTCTCCGACAGTAAGCACCGTGCCGACCTCTTCCAATGCCACATCGAGATTGACATCAGCCAGCTGTTTCTTCAGAATCGCCGATACTTCGGCAGGTTTGATTTCTGACATACATTCTATTGTTTAGTAGTTAATTTTCAAAGTTTGCTTTCGTAGTAGTTCTTATTGAACTCCCTGCGCAGCTTCGCTATCTTGGCGCTTATGCGTCCGTCATACATGGTGTTGTTGAACTCCACCATCAAGCCGCCTATGATGCTCTGGTCAACCTTGGTTTCGAGCTCAACGGTCTTGCCTGTATGCGTACTCACAAGTTTCGACACCTCCTGCTTCACACTCTCATCCACCTCAAAAGCGGTGGTTAGTTTCGACAGGATGACATTCTTGCTCTCACGGTACATCTCCAAATAGGCATCGGCGATACCTCGCAGGTTCACCGACCGATTTTTCTTGACCACAAAGTTCAGGAACGCCAGCGACTCGCGGCATACTTTCTCGCCAAATAGGTCTGCCACTATGGCGCGTTTCTTGACCTCAAGAATAGTCGGATTGTTGAACACAGTGTTGAGCACGCGGTTCTCACCGCACACATCGCTCACCAACCGCATATCCTTCGCGACCGCATCGCGCTGCCCTGTCTCGCTTGCCAGCACAAACAAAGCCTTGGCATAATTTGTGTTAATTCTGTAACTTTCCACTTCGCAGAATTTTTATTCATGCGGTGACGTCTCATTCTCGTCAATCGTCCCCGCTTATTGCTTCCTATAATTCGGCTTTTTCCAGCTCCGAGTTCACGAGACTCTTGGCAGCTTCAGCATTCACCAGTTCGGCCTTGATGAGTTTCTCTGCTATGTCGATGGAGAGGGTGGCTATCTGGTTCTTGAGATCATGCATGGCACGGAGCTTCTCGTTGTTGATGCTCTCGATAGCCTCCTCACGCATACGCACTATCTCCTCGCTGGCTTTTTTGCGGGCGTCCTCGATTATCTGCTCGCTCGTCATACGTGCGTTGTGCAGTATCTCGTCTCTCTCCTGCTTGGCCATACGTAACTCCTCTTCCTTTCCGCTCTTCAGCTGCTTCATCTCCTCTCGTGCCTTTTCTGCAGCATTTAAAGAATCAGCTATTGCGGTCTCTCGGTTCTTTAACGCCTTGATCATTACAGGCCATGCCCATTTGCCAAGGATAAAAACCAAAATACCGAACGACACAAGCATCCAGAAGAATACACCTATGCCCGGACTAATCAAAGGATTGTTCATATACAGATTGTTTTTGTTTGCGTTTTTTAAAAGGAGCGGCCTCCTGGGCCAATCGCTTTCGTCAGCCGCTCCGTCGGTTAGTTGTTCAACCTTGCCGGCCTTCCTCTATTTGAGGGAGACGAGCAAGCAGATAACCACTGCGAAGAATGCCACACCTTCAACAAGAGCGGCGGCAATGATCATCGTCGAACGGATGGTGCCGGCGGCTTCGGGCTGGCGGGCGATACCCTCCATTGCTCCCTGACCGATTTTACCAATACCGATACCTGCGCCCACAGCGGCGAGGCCTGCGCCGATACCTGCTCCCAGGTATCCAACGGCGACGTCCAATAATGCTAATAAAAGTGACATAATACTTTTTATTAAGTGAATAAAAACGTTATCTAGCTAATTTCTATACTCGTTGTCTTTTAACACTCCTTTAAGTTTTATAAACTTTTGGAGTGGCAAAGTTAATGAAATAAATTCATACTTCGTGGATTTTATAAACATTTTTTTCTTAGCATTATCACATTCACCACTATATCAACTTATTATATTTCTCAACAACATCATCAACCTATAACCGCCGACTGCTAACCGTAAAAAAAGAACGGCTCCCAAACCAATGGGAGCCGTGGAAAAATATATTTGTGTTATGAAGGTCAGCTGCATTTGCTCCAACCGCAGTTGGGGCAGCTTTTGCACCCTCCGCTATACACCAGCTGGCTGCCACAGTCGGGACAGGCCTCTCCTGCCGACGAGCCGTCTTTGATATAGCGTTTCAGCGCTCTCGCCACTCCGTTTTTCCACGTTGTGATGCTGTCTTCGTTGAAGTTCAGCTTGCTGATAAGCTCCACCACGTTGGGTATCGGCATGCCGTGACGCAGTATGCCCGATATCAGCTTCGCATAGTTCCAGTACTCCTGGTCGAACATCCTCGACAACCCCTCTATGGTCACCCTGTAGCCGTCCTTGTCCAGGAACTGGAAATCGTAGCGTGCATGTTCGGCACCCTGTTCCTTCGTGCGTATAACATATCCGTTCTCAACCCACTTGGGCAACACAAAAGCATCCGCCTTGCCCGTGAAAATCTCATACGGATGTCCCTCATACATACCCACCACAGCTATCCAGTCTTCGCTGTTGTTCTTGAATCTCAATATCTCCGCATCCAGTTTCTTCGGACGTTTCGGCGCGCGGGTCTCATGAAACTGCTGCTCTTTCGACTCCATGTTCGACACCAGCACTCCGTTCCTCGAACCCTCGCGGTATATCGTGCACCCCTTGCACCCACTCTCCCACGCGGTCATATATATCTGGCTCACCATCTCCTTGCTCGTCTCCTTCGGTATGTTCACCGTGACGCTTATCGAGTGGTCCACCCATTTCTGTATCTCGCCCTGCATCCTCACCTTGCTTACCCAGTCTATGTCCGCCGACGTAGCCTTGTAGTAGGGCGATTTCTCTACAGCTTTCGCCAACTCGCTCTCGTTCATCGCCGTAACCTTCTCAACATCATATCCGTTCACCCGCAGCCAGTCAATAAACTTCGGATGGAACACGTTGTATTCCTCAAACAAGTCACCGCTCTCGTCCTTTATGATGCGATGTTTTGAAGCGTCTTTGTCGTTGGGGTTAATCTTCTTACGGCGCTTGTAGTTGACCAGGAATACAGGCTCTATGCCCGATGTCGTCTGTGTGCAGATGCTCACCGAACCCGTAGGCGCGATTGTCAGCAACGCTATGTTGCGCCTGCCCTGCTTCTTCATCTTGTTGTAAAGTGCCTTGTCTGCCTCCGCAAGCCGCTGTATAAACGGGTTGTTTTTTTCCAAGGCAGCATCGTATATCGGGAACGCTCCTCGTTCCGCCGCCATCGTCACCGATGAACCGTATGCTGCACACGCCAGTTCTCTCTGCACCCTTACCGCAAATTCCGTAGCCTCGTCCGTGCCGTATCTCAACCCCATGGCCGCCAACATATCGCCCTCTGCCGTGATGCCCAGCCCCGTCCTGCGTCCCTCCATGCATTTCATCTTTATATTCAGCCACAGGTTCTTCTCCACCCGCTTTATCTCCTCGTCCTCGGGGTCACTTTCTATCTTCTCCAATATCATGTTCACCTTCTCCAGCTCCAAATCTATCAGGTCGTCCATCAACCTCTGCGCCATCGCCACATGTTTGCGGAACAGTTCATGGTCAAACTCCGCATCTGTCGCGAACGGTTTCTTCACATAGCTGTACAGGTTTATCGCCATCAATCGACAGCTGTCATACGGACACAAGGGTATCTCTCCGCACGGGTTCGTCGATACTGTCTTGTACCCAAACTCACTATAGCAGTCAGGCACACTCTCCCTTATTATGGTGTCCCAGAACAGCACACCCGGCTCCGCCGACGACCAAGCATTGGCTATTATCTTGTTCCACAGCGCCCTCGCGTCTATCTCTTTCTTCACCAGCGGCTTCTTCGCCTCTATCGGATATTGCTGCACGAATGGCTCTCCGCTCTTCACACACTGCATAAACTCGTCGGTTATCTTAACCGACACGTTCGCCCCTGTTATCTTCCCTTGCTCCAGTTTTGCATCTATGAAGTTTTCTGCATCTGGATGCTTTATCGAAATCGACAGCATCAATGCACCACGGCGTCCTCCCTGTGCCACCTCTCTCGTCGTGTTGCTGTATCGCTCCATAAACGGCACGATACCCGTCGACGTCAACGCACAGTTCTTAACTGGGCTCCCTCCTGGCCTGATATGCGACAAGTCGTGCCCTACGCCGCCTCTTCTCTTCATCAGCTGCACCTGCTCTTGGTCTATCTTCATAATCCCGCCATACGAGTCACTGCTCCCGCTGTTGCCTATCACAAAGCAGTTGCTCAGCGACACCACCTGGAACGTGTTGCCGATTCCCGCCATGGGACTTCCTTGTGGTATCACATATCGGAAATCTTTAAGTAATCCGTATATCTCATCCTCCGTCATCGGGTTGGGATAGTTCTTCTCAATCCTGGCAAACTCCTTGGCTATGCGACGGTGCATCATGTCGGGGTTCAACTCATATATCTTCTCCTCGTCTCGCAACGCATACTTGTTCACCCATACTGACGCCGCCAGCTCGTCCCCTCCGAAGTAGTCGGTGGACGACTTCATTATTTCCTCAAACGGATACACCTTGTCGGGCACCGCAACCTCTTTATTCTGCCGCTTGCTGTCCGCCGACTGTTGCTTACCTTCCGCTGCACGCTGGCCGCTGTCCGTTGACTGCTGCCCGCCAACCTCTGATTCTCCGAAATCAAACATCAAATCCTTCTGTCCCGACATGGCTTGAAAATATTTATGAACCACAATAAGTTACACCTGCCAGCACCTTTTGCTGACAGCCAACAAAGGTACAACATACCTGCCGTCGTAACATTCTAAAAATATTAACACCTGTTAAAAACAGTCGCTCACTGCTTCCTGTCACCAATCCTCCGAACCAGAAAACAATGTCACATTGGTTAATCCAATCTCCAACTATGGACATACGGCTGGCATCTCCGCTATCGCACTCCTACACCATATTATGCAATGTTGCATATACCGCCAGGCCTGCCACCGACTTGATGTCGGTTTTCCGCGTGATGTTTTTACGGTGCGAATTCACCGTGTGAATCGAGATATTAAGTCTGTCTGCTATCTCCTTGCTACTCAACCCCTGCGCCACCAGCACCAACACCTCTCGCTCTCGGTCGCTCAACTCGTAGTTCTCATCCTCCATTTCCTTCACTCGCTTTACCTCCTCTTTCAACACAGCGACTATCTGGCTCCTCCTCTCTCGAATATCGACTATCGCCTTAAACCGCTGCAGCAACTCCGGCTCCACATATTGGTAAACCAGCGCCGCAATCGCAATATTGGGCTTTGCCTGCTGCACAGAAGCCATCTGCAACAACGCCGGCGGCATCATCAACGTGGGGTTCACTATCAAAAGGTCTGGCTGAAGCGTCTTCACTCGCTCCTCCAGTATGACTGCATCATACAGTGGCGACAGCAAGCGAAACGTTCCGTCTTCATCAAGAATCGTCTGCAACCCCGTCCGCACTATCTCCGACGGCTCAACAATCAGCGTATCAATACTTGACTTCATTTGCCAACTCTTTTTGCAAGGTTCAAATACGGCAATAGCACATGTTCTTCTATGGCGGCATGCCGCTCAAAGTCCGAGGAAAGCTGCAGCAACCCGAAAATCAACTCGTTCATCTCCTCGGTGTCCGCATGGCTGGGCATATATTTGTACAGTATCTGCAGCAAGTCCGAAATCTTGTCAACCATCCCCTCGTGCGACTCCGCAAGTCGCACGCTCGCACCGCGATGCTCCCGATTCTGCGGATTTGCCATCTTCATCCGCCCACATTGCTGAAGGAGTGGGTACACGTCCTTCTCCTCATATTCGAAATGGTCGCACATCTCTTGCCTGTACTGCTTAAAGAAAAGCATCATCGCTTCGGCATAACGCTTGTCCGTGTTTTGAAGCACCCCTGTGAGATGTCGCTCAAGGTGCGGCATCCGTTCTTTCACATAGTACGTGTGCGACGCCCTCAGATAAGGCACCAGCATGGTCATATCCATCCCCGCTAGCTCCTCCTGCGTCGGCACATAGTCGCGGAACGTATATATATTGCACACCATCAGCACAAAGTCCGACGAGACCCCGTGCCTCACACTCACCTCATCTACCGTGAGATTCCCCACGCCAAGCCCTATGCCCAGTCGCGGCATCAGAAGCACCAAATTGTTGTTGGCCGAAAACATGTCGGCAAAACGCGTCTTTTTCGTGAACACTTCTATATGGTTTTTACATTTTCCTCCTGAATAAACGAGTTTGCAAATATACCATTTTTTAACGATTTGTCGAAAGTTAAAATAATATAGAGCTCATGCGCCCTATCGATCACTCCATTTTTCTTTCCGTTGGGTATGATTAACAATTTAATCCGCTCAATCCTTAACAAGTCCGACTCTGAGAACGTCTTCATCGACGCTCCGTTATAGCCAAACCCTCCTGGACGATACCTGTCGGCAACCTAAACAATCTCACATCTCATCATAACCATCAAAACTCCTACGGCGATAATCTTTTTCATATACAAGCAATTGTTGGTTTTTATATAGCCTTATCACCTCCTCTCCCAACCCATTACACCATATACACACACAACCCTCACTTCGTAAAGATAAGAAAAAATACTAAAAATGTGTACCTTTGCATCTCGTTATGCAACTGTTCTACATACCTGACCTCGACAACGACATCGTTCAGCTCTCGCCCAACGAGTCGCGCCATTGTGTCCGTTCGCTCCGTATGTCCGCTGGCGACACCTTATATATTACCGACGGCAAAGGCACACTCGCCTCCGCCTCCATCCTCTCTCCCGACCCTTCGGCCTGCTCCATCCAAATCTCTCATCGCGACTTCCAACCGCATCGCGCTCCCTACCGCCTCCACATCGCCATCGCACCCACAAAGAACGCCGACCGCATCGAGTGGTTCGTCGAGAAAGCTGTCGAAATAGGCATCGACGAAATCACTCCTCTCATAACCCACAACACCGAGCGCACACGCCTCAACCGCAGCCGCCTCGAGAAAATCGCAGTCAGCGCCATGAAGCAGTCGCTCCAACGTCACCTGCCCGTCATCCACGACGAGACTCCCATCGAAACCTTCCTTCACAACACCTCTGCAACTTCCAAAATCATCTGTCACGGCCACTACGACCGCCCGCTCCTCATGTCCCAGGCCTGCCGTCCATCCGACGACACCGTCATACTCATCGGACCCGAAGGTGACTTCACCGACGACGAGATATCCCTCGCCCACCAACTGGGCTTCCAACCCGTCTCTCTCGGCAACAACCGCCTCCGCACCGAGACAGCCGCCCTCACCGCCGTCTGCGCCGTAGCCCTCATCAACCAACAGCAACAATGAAACATCTCCGATTCATAATCCCTCTGGCGGCACTGCTCTTCGCCGCCACATTCTCCCAGTCTCAGACCCCCATCGCCCTGCTCAAATACAACGGTGGCGGCGACTGGTACGCCAACCCCACCTCGCTCACCAACCTCATCGTCTTCTGCAACTCGCAGCTCAACATGAACCTCGCCGCCCAATACGCCACCGTCGATGTCGGAAGCCAGGATATACTCAACTATCCCTACGTCCACGCCACTGGTCACGGCAACATCGTTTTCTCCCCGCAGGAAATCGACAACCTTCGCACCTACCTCGTCAGCGGTGGCTTCCTGCACATCGATGACAACTACGGCCTAAAAGATTTTGCCATGGCGCAGATGCTAAAGGTGTTCCCCGAGTCCAAATGGATCGAACTGCCCTTCTCTCACCCCATCTTCCATCAAAAATACGACTTCCCGCACGGCCTGCCCAAAATCCACGAACACGACAATCAACCGCCCAAGGCCTACGCCCTCTTCCACGAAGGCCGCATGGTATGCCTCTTCACATGGGAGTGCGACCTCGGCGACGGATGGGAAGACACCAATGTCCACAACGACAGTCCTGCCTCACACCTCAAGGCACTCCAGATGGGCGCCAACATCCTCCAGTTCGTATTCAACCTAAACTAACCAACCACCCCCCCAAAAAAACTTCGGCATCTCGGAATTTCGGTATTTCGCAATTTCGGAATATCGCAATATCGCAATCCCAGAATCTCGCCCCCCCCAAAAAAAAGCAACAAAAAAAGCCCGTCGGACAAATCCGACGGGCTCTTCCATTCTACTAAAACTCTTGATTAGAGAGCGAGACCCTTACCGGGTTTGAATTTAGCAACTTTCTTAGCTTTGATCTTCATGCTCTTGCCAGTAGCGGGGTTGATACCAGTGCGGGCTTTGCGCTGTGCTACGCTGAAGGTACCGAAGCCGAGGATAGCGATTTTGTCACCTTTCTTCAGGCCACCTTTGGTCACCTCTACGAAAGCGTCGAGAGCTTTTTTAGCATCGGTCTTGGTCAGACCACCTTTTGCTGCGATTGCATTGATGAGTTCAGTCTTGTTCATTTTTTTGTTTTTTAATTGTTAATGAATGAATTCTTTTCGAAATGCAAATATATGAAAATGTTTGATTATCATGCAAGAAAAAATGCAAAATATTTTCACAAAAAATCAACACTCTATCATACTACCCTATTTTCCAACACTTTACACGACTACCTCTCAAAAATTCTCCTATCGAATTTCTGCGTTTTCCTTCTATCTGAAGGCTCAAAATACTCACGTAACCGCCCTTGCATCCGACCTTTAGATTGCTTTTTCCGTCACTCTTAACCTCTCCTGCCACACTTCCATTCGCTTCCTCATACCGCACTTCATATATCTTGAATGTATGTTTTCCGCCTTCGTCATCCGTCATCGTCGTCACCGCTGCTGGATAGGGGCTCAATCCTCTCACAAAATCCACAATACCCTTTCCTTCCTTAGTCCAATCTATAGCACAGTCTTCTTTGAATATCTTAGGCGCAGGCTTCAGCCCCTCTGTCGTTGGTTGCGGCTGTGGCTTCAACTCGCCGCCCGCCAGCCCTTCTATCGTTTCCACCACCATCGTCGCTCCCATCGCCGCAAGTCTGTCATGCACACTCTCTGCCGTGTCCTCTTCACTTATAGGCGTCCTTCTCTGCATCAAGACTCCTCCCTCGTCTATCCGTCCGTTCAGCATAAAGGTGGTCACGCCGGTCTCTTTTTCTCCGTTTATTATGGCCCAGTTGATCGGGGCAGCTCCGCGATACTGCGGCAGCAGCGACGCGTGCAGGTTGAACGTCCCCATCTTCGGCATACTCCACACCACCTGCGGCAACATCCTGAACGCCACCACAACGAACAGGTCGGCTTCTATCGCCCTCAGCTCCTCAACAAATCCCTCTTCCTTGAGTCTCTCTGGCTGCATGACCGGCAGATTGTGCTCAAGCGCATATTCCTTCACCGCCGAGTAGCTCACCTTCTGTCCGCGTCCCACTTTGCGGTCTGGCACCGTCACCACCGCCGCCACCTCATATCCCGCCTTAACAATCGCATCAAGCGACATCACCGCAAAGTCCGGCGTCCCCATAAAAACAATCCTCGGTTTCACCTCTATAATATTTACATGTCAACAATCAAAAGCACACATCTTCAGCGCCGTCACAGCACCCTCTACTCCCTTGTTCCCGTGCTTTCCGCCTGCTCGCTCTTGCGCCTGAGCCATATTGTTGGTGGTTAGCACACTGAATACAACCGGCTTCCCATACTTCACTCCTACTGCCGTAAGGCCGTTTGCCACCGCCTCGCAGATAAAGTCGAAATGCCTCGTCTCTCCTTGTATCACGCATCCTATGCATATCACTGCGTCCAAATCGCTGTGTTTCGCAAGCAGCATATCCGCAGCCGTCGTCAACTCAAACGTCCCTGGCACTCGCCTCACCATCACGTTCTCCTCCTTCACTCCGTGCTTCGTCAAGGTCTCATACGCTCCTTCAAGCATGGCGTTGGTTATCTCCCCGTTCCATTCCGCCGCCACTATGGCAATGCGGTAATCAGCGCCGTCTGGTATCACCGACGCATCGTATCCCGAAAGGTTAGTCTTCTTGTTTTCCATAATAATGAAAGTCGTTTGTCAACTAAAAACCAAAAACTTGTGCCGAAGGGCGCGAACACCGATGAAATAAATCAAATGAAATGAGTCAAACTAAAAACTAAAAACTTGAAACTAAAAACTTGAAACAGAAAACTTGAAACTAAATCACCTCACCCGTATCTTCGTCCCCGGCTTGGGCTTCTTCGGCAGGTCCTCATTCAGCATTCGTATTTTCTCCACCGTTGTGCTGTAGTGGTTGGCGATATCCAGCAGGCTGTCGCCGCTCTTTATCACGTAATACATCTCCCTGGGACCGCGTCTCTCCGTCTCTTTAATAAAACTTTTGTCTGCCTTGTATGCCAGGCTCTCGCCCTTCTTTCCACGCGGCTTCTTGATTCCGAAATACGACTTGTCGAGGTGCAGCCGCTGCGTCCTCAGCGAATAGTTTGTGAAATCCAGTATCCATTCCGGGTCGAATGTCTCATATTGGAACCTCACCTCGAAATGCAGATGCGGCCCAGTCGAGTGTCCGGTGCTGCCGCCTAGCCCTATCACGTCGCCTGCCTTCACCTCCTGACGCGGCTTGACGTTTATTTTCGAAAGATGTCCATACACCGTTTCCAACCCGTTGTAGTGCCTCACCACCACCAGGTTGCCGTAGCCCCCCATCGGCTTGGCTATCCTCACCACGCCGTCAAACGCGCTGTGTATCGGCTCGCCTGTCTTCAGCGCTATGTCCACTCCGCGGTGCGGCCTCTCCCACCGCCACCCGTAGGGCGACGACTTCACACTTTTCACCGGGAACACAAACTGCTCTCCCTTCCTGAGCAACCTCAGGTTTATCTCGTCGGGCAGCGAATCCAGCGGCATCTCCTTCAGCCTCACCTTCGCATCCGACATATTGTTGCCATACCACAATGCCGACGGCACCTGTGGCTTTTCGCCCGCCGCCGCGCCTTTCTCGGCCTTCTCGCCTCCGCCTTTGCCCTGTGCCTGCACACTCGGTGCCATCGTCCCTATGCTCACCAGCGCCGCCAGCAGCATAAGCCCCTTCCTCAGACGCGCCACCGGTATCCCCAGCGCCTCTCTGTATTTCGCCACCGTCCGTCGGGCTGTGCCGTATCCTTTCTCTTTCAATATGGCCGACAGCTCCTCGTCCGACAGCGGGTTTCTCTTGTCCTCCGCCTCCACCGCCTCGCGCAGGGCCTCTTTCACGGCCCTCGACGACACCTCATCTCCCTCCTCCGTTGTCACCGCATTGCTGAACAGCTCTTTCAGCGGCATCGTTCCGTACGGCGTCTTCGCCCATTTGCTGTTCACCATCCTCGACACCGTTGACTCGTCAAGCTTCGTCGCCTCGGCCACATCCTTCTGCAACATCGGCACCAGGTCGCCGGCTTCCCCTGTCAGAAAATATCGCTTCTGTCTCTTCACTATCTCTTTCATCACCACCGCCATGGTTCTGTGTCGCATATCCAGCGCCTCTATGAACATCTCGGCATCCCCCACGTTGCTCTTTATGAATTTCGCCGTCTTCTCGGCCTCTCCCGTCTGTCCGCCCGCCGTTTCCATCGTCTTCAGCAGACTCATATAGCTGTCGTCCACCCGCAACTTGGGCAGGTATTTGTCGTTTATCTCAAAACTCACATTCCCTTCCTGCACATTCACCGTCACATCCGGCATCACCACCGCCGCCTTGCCACCCATGCTGTCCGACGACTCTCCTGGTTTCGGGTTCAGTCGCTGTATCACTCCTATCGCCTCTCGCAGCTCCGTCTCGTCTGCCTCGCTCTTTTCTGCCAGCACCTCGTATTTGTGCTGCGTGAATGCCGCAAACCACCTGTCCACAATCTCCCTCGCCAGCCTCTCGCTCTTGTTCGGCCTTTCTATCCTGTGCAGCTGCAGCGACAGACATTCCTGCAGACTCCTCGCACCCACCCCTGCGGGCTCCAGCCCTTGCACGGTCTTCAGCACCGCCTCCACCTCTTTCGGCTCCACATCCAGCCCCTTGTACAGCGCCAGGTCGTTCGCCACTATCCCCAAATCCCTCGTCAGATAGCCGCTGTCGTCCAGGCTGCCTATCAGCTCGTGCCCTATCGCCGCCTCCTTCTCGCTCAGCTCCTTCATGTCCAGCTGCTCGTGCAGCGTCTCGGCAAACGTCGGCTCGCTGGCCACCTGCCATTCTCTCTCCTCGCGCTCTCCGTCGTTTGCTTGGTATCCTCGCGTGTCAAACTCGTCGTCCTCCGGCTCCCTCCTCTCCATCTCGCCATAGTCGGGCAGTCGCTCCATCTCCACCTCTTCCGCCTCCAAGAGCGGGTTCTTCTCCATCTCGCTCTTTATCTCCTCCATCAGCTCATGCACCGGCATGTGCAACAGCCTCATCAGCATCACCTGCTGTGGGGTCAGCTTCTGCTGCTGTTTCATCGTCTGCCGTTGTCCTATCATTATCCAACTGTTTTACACAACCTAAACGCCCTTCTTCCTCCTCACTTTAAGTTTGCAAAGATACACATTTCCGCCGACTATACCAAAAAATCTCTCATCTCCGTTATCAACTGCCTGCTCCTTCCCTTCTTCTTCTCCTCCTCCTTGCCTAGGGCTCGGTAGGAGGTGTCACGGAGGGGTCTCCTATGTGTCACGAAGGGGTCTAGGCTATACCACGGAGGGGATACGGCCTTCATACGGCGTCGATACGTCGTTGATTGGTGCTTGATACGGAGGGGAATGTTATTCATCACTGTGCTTCAACCGCTTACACTGCAGCGTTCCGCGCCAGTGTCTCGGCCGGCTTCTCGCCATAGCCGCGCAATTCTTTGACAAATATGACTTTGCTCAATCTCATATTCTGCCTTAATGTCACTACAAAGATATGCTCTTTTTCCAAAAAATCAAGAAAAAATTTGCACAGTTCTACTCTTTTTCCTACTTTTGTTTGCTTAATTGACTGATTAAACCACCATATATTTTTAATAATCATTCAAATAAGCAACATCATGAAACAAGGTTTCGACAACGACAAGTATCTTCGGATACAGTCTGAGCACATCCGTGAGCGCATTTCGCACTACGGCAACAAACTCTATCTTGAATTCGGCGGTAAACTTTTCGACGACTACCACGCCAGTCGTGTCCTCCCGGGCTTCCAACCCGACAGCAAGCTGCGCATGCTCATGCAGCTCAGCAGCCAACTCGAAATCATCATCGCCATCAACGCCGAAGATATCGAGAAAAACAAGGTGCGCGCCGACCTCGGCATCACCTACGACGCCGACGTGCTGCGTCTGCGCGACGAGTTCCAGAGCCGTGGCTTGCAGGTTGGCGCTGTGGCCATAACTCATTTCAACGGCCAGAGTGGCGCCGTGGCCTACCGCGAGCGACTGGAGCGCATGGGCATCAAGGTGGCTTACCTACATCTTATAAACAACTATCCCACCGATGTCGATTTCATCTGCTCCGACGAGGGATTCGGACGCAACGAGTATATCGAGACCTCCCACCCGCTGGTCGTGGTGACGGCTCCTGGCCCTGGAAGCGGCAAGATGGCGGTATGTCTCAGCCAGCTCTATCTAGAGAACAAGCACGGCGTCAAAGCCGGCTACGCCAAATTCGAGACCTTCCCCATCTGGAGCATCCCGCTGAAGCACCCTGTGAACGTCGCCTACGAGGCTGCCACTGCCGACCTCAACGACGTCAACATGATCGACCCCTTCCACCTCGAGGCCTACGGCAAGACCGCCGTCAACTACAACCGCGACATCGAGATCTTCCCCGTCCTCAATGCCATCTTCGAGAGCATCTATGGCGAGAACCCCTACAAGTCCCCCACCGACATGGGCGTCAACATGGCGGGCTTCTGCATCTCCGACGACGACGTCTGCAGCCAGGCCTCCAAGGACGAGATAATTCGCCGCTACTACAACACCCTCTGCAACTTCGCCGACGGTCGCGCCACCGAGGACGAGATAAACAAGATAAAACTGCTCATGAAGCAGCTCAAGCTCTCCACCGACGACCGCCCGACCACCATGGCCGCCCACGAGCGTGAGGCTAAAGAGCAGATGCCCTCCGCCGCCATCCAGCTCGCCGACGGCACCATCATCACCGCTCACTCCAGCAACCTCCTCTCCGCCAGCGCCGCCCTCATCATCAACGCCCTCAAACACCTCTCGGGCATCGACCACTCCCTCCAACTCATACCGCAGCAGACCATAGAACCCATCCAGAAGACCAAGGTCGAGATGCTCCACAGCAAGGCCCCGCGTCTCCACAGCGACGAGGTGCTCGTCACCCTCTCCATCCTAAGCCTCTCCGACCCCAACTGCCGCCGCGCACTCGACTGCCTGCCTCAGCTCAAAGGCTGCCAGGTCCACGCCACCAAGATGCTCAGCGAGGTCGATAGAAAAATCTTCAAGCGCCTGGGCATAGAGTTCACCACCGACCCAGTCAAAATTTGACAGAGTTAATGGAGGGATTGGTAACACGCACAACTGGTAGCTGGTATCGAATATTGTCGGACGGCAAAACGTTCGACTGCCGCCTGAGGGGGAACTACCGCTTGAGGGGCAACAAACAAACCAATCCAGTGGCTGTGGGCGACCATGTGGAATTCCTGCTCCAGGACGACGGCTCCGGCATGATAAACAACGTGCTCGACCGCCGCAACTACATCGTCCGCAAGGCAACCAAGCTCTCCAAACAGACTCACGTCATAGCTTCCAATATCGACCTCCTCTGCGTCGTCGCCTCCCTGGCGTTCCCTCGCACCTCCACAGGCTTCATCGACCGTCTCCTCGTCACCGCCGAAGCCTACCACATCCCTGCCTGCATCATCTTCAACAAAGCCGACCTCTATGACGACGAGCTGATGGAGTCGCTCTCTTCTTTAAAAAACCTCTACGGCAAGGCGGGCTACCCTGTGCTCGTAACCTCTGCCATGAAAGGCTCGGGCATCGAGCAACTGAAAAAATCCATCCACGGCAAGACGGTCCTCTTCAGCGGTCACAGCGGCGTGGGCAAATCGGCGCTGCTGAACGCCATAGAGCCGTCGCTCAACCTGCGTATGGGCGAAGTCTCCGAATGGAGCGAGAAAGGCAAGCACACCACCACCTTCGCCGAGATATTCCCTCTACCGGCCTCCAACGCTTTCCTCATCGACACGCCTGGCATCAAGGAGTTCGGCATGGTTGACATCAAACCCGAAGAACTTGGCCATTTTTTCCCCGAGATTCGCTCTCTCCTACACGGCTGCCGCTTCAACACCTGCACCCACACGCACGAGCCGGGATGCGCCGTAAAGCAGGCGGTGGATGACGGCTCTCTCGCCGAAGAACGCTACACCAACTATATCGGCATCCTAAACCAAATACAAGAGGACGAAGCATGAAAAAACACTTCCTACGGCTGCTTTGCCTGTGCGCCATCATGACAGCCACCGCAACCCACGCTCAGCTGCCCGACGGACAATGGTGGCTGGGTATGTTGGAAGAGGCCTCGCTCCCGCTGAACCTCTACACCTTTGCACCCAACCTTACCAATGGCAAACCCATCCCCATTTTGTTCAGCCCCACGCAAAGCAAAGACGAGATTATTCCGTCGTCGTCAAGTGTAAACGGTGATACGATACGTCTGCAGGTAGAATCGCTCGGCATAAAGATGACCTTGATATTCCATGCCGAAGATACCACACTAAGAGGTAAATTCCGACAGGGGCTGCTTGTGGCCGACATAACTTTCAGACCCACCGACGGACTCTACACCATACACCGTCCGCAAGAGCCGCAACCACCATTCCCCTATAGCGAAGAGCAAATGGTCCTCAAACACAAGGACAGCCAAGGAGAACAAATCAGCGTAGGGGTAACGCTGACCCTCCCAACCACCCAAGACCCCAAAGACTTAAAACTAAAAACTCAAAACTTAAAACTTAACGTCCCCTGTGTGCTGCTCATCTCTGGTTCGGGCATGCAGAACCGCGACGAAGAAATAATGGGACACAAGCCTTTCTTTGTTCTCGCCGACTATCTGGCAAGGTGCGGCATCGCCTCTCTACGTTACGACGACCGCGGCACAGGCGAAAGCACGGGCGACATAGCCAACGTAACCACCGACATCCTCGCCGACGACGCCGAGTGGCTCTTCAACTGGCTACGCAAGCAGCCTGGCATCGACCCCAAGCGTGTGGGCATCGTCGGCCACAGCGAAGGGGGCACCATAGCTCCCATCATCGCCTCGCGCAACCGCAACGTCGCCTTCATAGTGATGCTCGCGGGCCCTGGTGTTGACGGCGCTTCGATATTGCGTCAGCAGAACCGCGACCTCTATATCGCCGGCGGTATCGACAGCTCGCTGGTTGCCATACGCGACGCCTTCCTCAAAGACTGCTTCGACGCCATCGGGAAATACAAAGACAGCGAACTCGACTCTCTCTACAAAGCCCTCGCCAGCAACTATTCCAAAGGACTCTCCAAAACCGACCGCAAGAAAATAGGTCTCTCCGCCTTCGAAGCCTCACAGATGGCCGCCCAGATGAAGATGCCTTGGATGCAACGCTTCGTACAGCTCGACCCAACCCCCTACTTGAAGAAAGTGAAATGCCCCGTGCTGGCTCTCAACGGCTCGAAAGACCTGCAGGTCTCTGCCATCGAGAACCTCGCCGCAATCACAAAATCAGTCAAGCCAAACCTGCTCACCGTCAAACAACTCGACGGCCTCAACCACCTCTTCCAGCATTGCGACAAAGGACTCCCGTCAGAATACATGCTTATAGAAGAAACTTTCGCCCCCGAAGTCCTTGAATTAATATCCACCTGGATAAATGAAAGGTTTTAAAGGATGAACAAGTTGGAAAAGTTATAATTGTTGGAAAGGTTATAAATGTTGAGAAGGTAATAGTACAACCCCGACCCTTTTAAACTTTTAAGCGAAGCGAACTTTTAACCTTTTAAACTCTTTAACTTTCAAGCGAAGCGAACCCTTTTTAACTTTTCAACTCTTTAACTCCCAATCACCACCCACCACAGCTCCGTCTTCCCCTCCACCAATTTCTCCACGAACATTCCTATCGAACCATCTTTAAGCAACGTCATAGAGCTGTAAGCCGAGGGACCTGCCATAATCAGATGACTCTCCGGCCAGCTTTCACCTCCATCCCGACTTACGAATATCGTGACATTCTCTCGCTGCATCGAGTTGGGAAGTGAATGTAACAGGATGCTCTTCTTCCCTTTCTTTATCATCAACATCTCGCCGTTGCAGGCGTTGGTTTTCATCTCCTCCCAATGCCCCTGACTATGCCACGTTGCTCCCCCGTCGTCGGAGAGAGCGAATCCCCTCGCCCCATTCTGGCGTACGCTCATCAACACTCTCCCGTTGGGCAACTCTATCACCTTCGCCTCGTCGCCTCCTTCGAAAGCTTGCTCCGAAACCTGCCACGTATGTCCGTTGTCGTCCGAATAGACAGCAAAGTTGTCTGCCGCCCACACGTCGTTCCGCCTCATAGCGGCCACAAACATGATGCGTCCTTTATGCTTTCCTTTCGTCAGACGGAGTCCGTTGCCCGAAGCGTTGAACGAACCTCGATAGCCACGTGCTTGCGGCTGTACTGCCCGGCTGCCCCACAGCGTGGAGGTGATATCCTCCGGCTCGCTCCAGGTGACGCCTCTGTCTCCACTGCGGCAAACGTATGTCCTTATTGGGTTCTCTTCTGTTGACTCCCAGAATCCCGCCGCGCCGGCGAAGGTGCATATCACCTCGCCGTCGGCACACTGCACCAGCGCAGCGTCGCCATATCCTTTGCCTACCCCCTTGCCTTCCGCGATGGTCATAGGCTTGCTCCATGTGGCTCCGTTGTCGCAGCTGCGAATCAACACAACATCGATATCGTGTGGCAAATCTCCCTCGTCATGCTTCCTTCTGTCGCATGTGGCGATAATGGTGCCGTCGTCGAGACAAAGCACAGCGGGTATCCTCCAATAGCAACCCTCGTCGCCAGGCGCAAAAAGTCGCTCTTGCGATATGACAGAAAACTTTGTTGGTGCGGTGGATTTGAAATCCGCCGCAGCAGAAGCAGAAGATGTCTTCTGGGCGTGACTTACAGGCAACAAAAAAAGAAGCAAGACCAAACAAATCATGCTTCTTTTAGTGAGTTTGTACGTTTCTACCATATACTCCTGAGCGACAGACGGGGCTCGAACCCGCGACCTGCGGCTTGGGAAGCCGCCGCTCTACCAACTGAGCTACTGTCGCAATCTAAAACACCAATATAAATAACCGCACCTATTTTATTTTATTGTATCTCCCCAGACATTTTTTTTTAATACGCCCACCGACTACCAACTACTAACAACCGACCACCGCCTACTCGTTATGGTATTTCTCGTGGTTGAGTATGGTGAAAGCACGGTAGAGCTGCTCTGTGAAGAAGAGGCGCACCATCTGGTGGTTGAAGGTCATCTTTGACAGCGAGATTTTGTCGTGCGCTGCCTTGTAAACATCTTCCGAGAAACCGAAGGCTCCGCCTATGACAAAACAGAGATGTCTCACTGCGGCATTGGCTTGTCGCTGGATGTAGTCGGCGAATTCCACCGAACGGAACTCTTTTCCTCTCTCATCGAGCAACACTATACGGTCAGCCTTCTGCATCTGTTTCATTATCAACTCTCCTTCTTGCTTTTTGACCATATCGGGCGTAGCGCTGGATGCCATCTTTGGCAACACCGTGACTATCTCGAAATCAACATAGTGTTTCAACCTTGACACATATTCGTCAAGGCCTGCCTTTACATAAGACACATCTGTCTTGGAAACCACCAATAACGTGATTTTCATATCCCACGTTTTTCTAGGATCGGACGCAGCAACGGATTGTCTATTTTCCATATATGGTGGTAAGCAATCGGCCTTGCGCCAAATGATCGGAAGTAATTTTCAACACCTCGATCCATACTGCCCTCGAAATCAAAAGACTTGGTACGGCCGGAAAGTGTCGTTATAAGTGCCCAGAAAAGACACGTGTTCACCGCCGCCGCATCGCCTGCCTTGTCGTATGCGGTCACAAGGGCATAGGCACACTGGCTGTCATACACAGCGAATGCAGCTCCCATACGTTTGCCTCTTTCCTTGTCACAGACGGCTATCACCACCCCGTTTCCTCTCATTACGGCAGTATCGCACACCCTTTTGAGGAACTCCTGCGAAAGAATGTTGCCCTTCCCTTGACGCCGCAAGAACTCGTTCTGCGTCGCCACCAACTCAGCCGAGCCTATATTCTCCACATCCAACGACGGCATCACGGTTTCTATCTTATACCGTCTGTTTTTGGGACTCATCTGTCCCAATAGGCTCTCTGGCACGGATATGTCATCATAGCGGTAACTGTATCGTGTCGTCTGCTTGTATTCTGCCCAATGATACGGCAACCAGTTTGTAACTTGTGGTGAAAAATTCTGACTGAAAAAAGCCAGCTTAAGCTCTTTCAAACACGCTATCAGTTGCTCGTCAACATCATATTGGAACTGGAGCTGTTTACGCACACTCAACCCTTCGGCATATCGGTACCATGGTCCGTTGTATTGCGTCAATTGCGGCTGCACTATATATCGCAATCCGAACTTGGAACCTATAAGATACGGCAATGCACCGATGACCGATCCATCCTTGGAATACGCCAAAGCGACATCCCATTGCTTACCGTAACATACGGCATCCATCCACCAATATTGCAAAAACAGAGGGATTCTGTCACCCTCTGTCTCGCATAGTTTCTTATATGTTTCCTTATTGCTAACCACTGACAGCCGACTATTGTATCTTTATCGCCACTCGGTTGTTAGCTATACGACCCTCGTATGTCTCGTTGTCACCGATGGGGTCTGCTGAGCCTTTGGGGTCGATTTCTATCTTGTATTCGGCAATGCCGCGCTTCAACAACTGTTTCTTGATTTCCACAGCACGCTGCCGGGCAAGACCTGTGCAATAAGCCGGGGTTCCCTGATTGTCGGTATAGCCAGTGAGTAGCACCTCATAGTTGTCGTTTGCTTTGAGGTAGCTAGCCAGCGAGTCTATAACTGGGATATAGGAGTCAACAATTGTGGCATCGTTGGGGAAAAACTTGATGTCTTTGAAGGTCTGGGCATTGGCAGTGGCATTGGGGAACAAGTCTATTTTCTTGGTGCCGAAATAGAGGATGTAACCCACCACAATGATGTCATCGGTCGGAGGCTCGGAAAGAAAGTAGTCGTTACCCTTCCAATAGCGGTAGTCAACCTGCGCAACATTGAAGGAGAACTTGTTTTTCATCTCCTGTTCCTGCGCCCAGTCGGTGAACAAGGCGTAGGCCTCCTTCGCATCGTAACGGGCAGCATCGATAAGTGCGTTGCGGTGATCTTCGTTGGTAATGTTGGGGTTGAGGGCAAACACCGCACAAATGCGCAGCGGCGCACGTGGCACGGTAAGCAGGTAGTTCATAACAGGCTTGAATGCACCCCAATCTGGTTTCTTCTGCGCCACAATATCCATCACCTGCGTATAGTCAAAATTACAGTAGTATTTCTTCTTGTTGTCGAAAGTAGTGAACTTCCACACCGAGTCATAGTCGGTCTGACGAACTTTCTGTCGGCCTTCTATAATAGGCGACACAACCTTCTTTCCTTTCTTGTCTTTATTCTGCGCAGAAACCACAGGTACAACAAAAAGCACGGCAAGAACTATCAGGAGAACCTTTTTCATAAATCAAACTATTAATTCAAATATTAAACGTCACTTACGTTTTTTTATTGTTTAGTCTCGGTTTGCGTTAATTTATTGTCATTGCGGGTCAATGACAGTGCCGTTCTCGCAGCATATCACCCTCGCTTGGAACTTGTCAATCATCATAAAGTCGTGCGTGGAGATGAGCATCGGTATTTGGGAGTTTTTGTTGATGTCGGTCAGCAACTGCATGATTTCCGATGAAGTGATTGGGTCAAGGTTTCCTGTCGGCTCGTCGGCCAGGATGAGTTCTGGGTTGTTAATCAACGCTCGCGCTATGCCGACTCGCTGCTGTTCACCTTCGGAGAGTTGGTAGGTACGCGACTGGGCCTTACCGGCGAGCCCTACTGCCTCCAGCGTCTCCATGATTCGCTGATCTATCATCTTGCGTTTCTTCCATCCCGTAGCTCGTAGAACAAAACACAGGTTGTCATAGACGTTACGGTCATTCAAGAGGTTAAAGTCTTGGAATACTATGCCGATTTTACGTCGCAACAGCGGCAGACGACGACGCTTCATTTTCAACAAGTCGAAACCGCACACATTGGCTTCCAAGCCTTCTATTGACTGTTGCGCATAAAGCGACCGCATCAGCGAGGTCTTGCCTGCACCGCTCTTGCCTATAAGGTAGGCAAACTCACCTTTATGGAGCGACAGATTCACATGCGACAGTACGGGCGACTCGTCATCATAACTGATGAGAACGTCTTTCAGGTGGATAATCTCTTCGTCGGACATGGTATTATTGATTGTTTACATGAATACATGGGTTTCAGTTTGCAAAATTACACATATCCACTCTGATAAAATGACAGTTACCCAACCAGTTTTCAACATTTGTTGGTTAGTGCTCGGCATAAATACAATGGAACATAATGAACACAATGTTAAAAAAAGCACTTGTGTGATTTGGAAGAAATATGTATTTTTGTTCGTCATGAAATTGGTGACCTATCATGTAAGGTTCCTGATAAACAAACTGATAACATCAAACATATAATTTTTAATCATCTATGGCACTGAAACGAGTAATGGTTCTGACGGGGGGGGGCGACTGCCCAGGTCTGAACGCAGTGATAAGAGGCATTGTGAAACGAGCCTCACAGGAAAACGATTGGGAAGTGGTTGGATGCATCGAGTCGTTCAACGGTGTATTACGCGAACCCACCGAAATCCAAATACTTGACGAAAAGACGGTGGAAGGGCTGCAGATACAAGGCGGCACCATCCTTGGCACCACAAACAAAGGCGGCCCGTTTGCATGGCCGGTGAAGAACCCTGACGGCAGCTGGACAACGGTTGACCGCAGCGACGAAATGATACGCAAACTCTCGTATCTCGGCATCGATGCTGTGATAAACATCGGCGGCGATGGCTCGCAGCGCATCTCCCTGGGCTTGGCTCAAAAGGGTCTGAAGATTGTTGGCGTGCCCAAGACTATCGACAACGACCTTTCGATGACCGACTACACTTTCGGTTTCCAAACGGCTGTGCAGATTTGCACCGAAGCGATAGACAAACTGGTAACTACCGCAGCATCTCACAACCGCGTGTTCATCATGGAAGTGATGGGACGCGACGCTGGCTGGATAGCTCTCCACAGTGCGATAGCTGGCGGCGCAGACGTGTGCATCATACCGGAAATACCGTATAACATCGAGAAGATAAAGCAGAAGATTGAGCAGCGCTACAACAAGCGCCACGGCTACTGCATCATCGTGGTGGCCGAGGGCGCCGTGCCCGCTGGCGGTTCTGTGACAGGCACAGTGACTGGCGAAGTGGGCTATCAGCACATCAAACTTGGTGGTATCGCCGAGCAACTCGCTGCCGACCTGAAAGCCTCTGGCGTGGAACACGACATACGCTGCACCATCCTTGGTCATCTGCAACGCGGCGGCACGCCCATAGCATTCGACCGTGTGCTGGCCAGCGAATTCGGAGTGCGCGCTATGGAGTTCGTGCTCGAAGGCAAGTTCGGCCAGATGGTAGCATACCATCATCCTGACGTTGTGGGCATACCGCTGGAAGAGGCTGTCCGCGAACAGAACCTCATAAACCCCGAAAGCCGCTTGGTACATACGGCGAAGGGTCTTGGAATAGAATTTGGTGATTAACTTTGAATTTAGAATATATGGAAGCTAAAAAAATAAAGAGCGCATTAATTTCAGTTTATTACAAGGACGGACTTGAAGACATCGTTCGTGAGCTGCACAAAAACGATGTTACGATATATTCGACTGGCGGAACTTATAAATTCATCCACGACCTAGGCATCGAGCCAATAGCCGTGGAGTCCTTGACAGGATACCCCTCTATACTCGGCGGCCGCGTCAAGACCTTGCACCCTAAGGTGTTCGGCGGCATACTGAGTCGCCGCGACATCTACAGCGACGGCGAGCAGCTGAAAGAATACGAGATACCAGAAATCGACCTCGTTATCGTTGACCTCTATCCCTTTGAGCAGACGGTGGCCAGCAACGCCCCCGAACAGGACATCATTGAGAAAATTGACATCGGCGGCATATCACTGATACGCGCCGCCGCCAAGAACTTCAAAGACGTACTGATAGTGCCCGCTGTGAACCACTACGCCGAGTTTCTGGAACTTTACCGCGAAAACGACGGTTGCACAACCCTTGAGGAACGCCACCGCTTCGCTGCCTACGCTTTCAACGTAAGCTCGCACTACGACACAGCCATATTCAACTACTTCAACCGCACCGAAGACATTGCAGCATTTAAACAGAGTTCGCTGCAGGCGGTGCCACTGCGCTACGGCGAGAACCCTCACCAGAAAGGTTTCTACTATGGCGACCTGGAGGCATGCTTCACCAAACTCAACGGCAAAGAGATAAGCTACAACAACCTGGGCGACATTGACGCCGCATGCTCTCTGATCGACGACTTCGAGGAAACCGCCTTCGCCATTCTGAAACACAACAATGCCTGCGGCATGGCTACAGCCGACAGCCTGCTTGACGCCTGGAAACTGGCATTGGCCGGCGACCCCGTATCGGCCTTCGGCGGCGTACTCATCACCAACCGCAAGATAACAAAGGATGTTGCCGAAGAGATGCACAAGATATTCTTCGAAGTCTGCATTGCTCCCGACTACGACGCTGACGCCTTGGAGATTCTCAAAGGCAAGAAGAACCGCATCATCCTGAAGCGCAACGCCTTCAAAATGCACCAACAGATGTTCCGCAGCGTGCTCGACGGCGTACTGGTGCAGGACCGCGACACTGTGGTACCCAAAGCCGAAGAGATGACCAACAGCGTCACCTCCACCCCCGTACCCCCCAACGTAGCCGCCGACCTCGCCTTCGCCACCATACTGGTGAAACACACCAAGTCGAACGCCATCGTTCTTGCCAAAAACCACCAACTCTACGCCAGCGGCACGGGTCAAACATCACGTGTGGATGCCCTGAAACAGGCCATTGCCAAAGCCAAGAGCTTCGGCTTCGACCTCAACGGTGCCGTGATGGCCAGCGACGCCTTCTTCCCCTTCCCCGACTGCGTCGAGATAGCCCACGAAGCTGGCATCACAGCGGTGGCGCACCCTGGCGGCTCGATACACGACCAAGACTCCATCGACTACTGCGAGAAAAACAAGATGGCGATGGTGATTACCGGGAAACGCCATTTCAAACATTGAGATGAAAGTACGGGCGCTTGAAACAAAACGATTATAGAAAACGTAAAAGAACTAACAACTCAAAGAACCTGAAACCAGTAACTTGAAACTAAATATCTGGAACCAGTAACTTGAAACTAAATATCTGGAACCAGTAACTTGAAACTAAATATCTGGAACCAGTAACTTGAAACTTAAAACTAAAAACTAAAAACTAAAACAAAATATGGGTCTTCTTTCGCTTTTTAACAAAGAGATAGCAATGGACTTGGGAACCGCCAACTCCATAGTGATTTACAACGACCAAGTGGTTATCGACGAGCCGTCGATAGTGGCCTACGACCGCAACACAGGTGAGATAAAAGCCGTCGGCAAAGAGGCACAGCTCATGGAAGGCCGCACCGACCAGCGCAACCTGGAGACAATTCGTCCCTTGAAAGGAGGCGTGATAGCCGACTACGAGATGGCTCAACACCTGATACGCCGTCTTATCGGCATGACCACAATCAGCCGTTCTTTCATGCCGCCGTCATTGAAGATGGTCATCTGCATCCCGTCTGGCATCACAAACGTGGAGGAACGTGCGGTACGCGAAGCCGCAGAACAGGCAGGTGCCAAAGAAATACGCATGATTCACGAACCCATGGCCGCTGCCGTTGGTATCGGCATTGACGTGCTTGAACCATTCGGACACATGATTGTAGATATCGGAGGCGGTACCGCAGAAATCGCCGTCATCTCTTTGGGAGGCATCGTCTGCAATAACTCCATCCGCGTGGCTGGCGATGTATTCAACCAGAATGTGGTAGATTACATGCACAAACACCACAACATGGTCATCGGAATCCCGACTGCCGAACGCGTCAAGATAGCAGTAGGCTCGGCTGTCTCCGAACTCGAAGACCCGCCAGAGGACTTCCCCTGCAAAGGACGTGACATGATGACCGGCCTGCCAAAAGAAGTCACCATCAACTACAAAGAGATGCAGCATGCTCTCGACAAATCAATCACCCAGATTGAACAGGCCATCCTCGACACACTGGCACAGACCCCTCCCGAGTTGGCCGCCGACATCTACAAGACCGGCATCTATCTGGCCGGTGGTGGCGCACTGCTGCGCGGACTTGACGAGCGCATCTCGTCCAAGACCAAACTACAGGTGCACATAGCCGAAGATCCGTTGCGCGCCGTGGCTCGCGGAACAGGCATAGCCTTGAAGAACTTCAATAGATACCAGTTCCTGATTAAATAGACGAAAAGAAATACAAACACAATTAAAGGCTTCCGAAATCGGAAGCCTTTAATTTTTATTACTGCATTGTAGCCATCTGCATCATTATCTTCTCCAGCTGCGGCTGCACTTGCGAACCCGAGCAGGTGAAGTTGTTGGCTATGATGGAGAAGCACAGCAGGTCTCCCTTGGCATTGGTGATGTAACCTGCATAACTCTTCACTCCGTCCATCGAACCGCTCTTGATTTTCATGGCTATGTTGGCAGGAAGCTTTGGCAACAGGTTCTTCGCAGTTCCACTCTCCCCCACCTTGGCAAGCGACTTGCTGAAATCGCTGTATATGGGACGGCGAGCCACATGGCGCAGGAATCGGCACATGAAGTCGCAGGTGACACGGTTTTCGCGCGACAGGCCGCAACCATCGACAACTTTGACTCCGTCAACATTCAATCCCCCCTCTGCACAGTAACTCATTATTGCTTTCACACCATTCTCAGACGAACCTTTCTTATACATCTTGTAACCCAGATATTTCAGTATGCTTTCGGCATAGAGGTTGTTGCTGGTGAGATTGGTGTATTGTGCTATGACATAATAGGTATTGGAGAGGTAGTCAACCATTTCCTTGCCGTCTGCGTGACGCTGGTTGCGCACGGGAGTACCGCTGACATTGACTCCGTTGGACTTGAGGTAGGCGGTAAACATCGTGGCGCAGCTCTCTGCTGGATTGGGCAGCGCTCCACGTACCGAGAAATTGCGTTTACCCAGCGGCACAGTGCCCTCATACACCCGTATAAAACTGGATGCGTCACCATATATAACCACATTGTCGCCCGAATTGGCGGCTCCCGTGGTCACATAGTTCTGCCCATGTATTTTTACTCCATCGGGAGAGGTATGGTCAACCGTTGCCGCAGCTCCAAGCTTCTGCCCCGCATTGAAATAGACAAAGAACATGTTCTCGTGAAAATTAAGCCCAGTGGCTCCACAACCATAGTAGTTGCCTATGTCGCCCCACTGCCATGAGTTGTTGTGCTGCTTGTCATCGAAGACGCTGGCATCGTAGCACACTCGACCGTCAACACTCTTGATACCGTGATTGCGCATGGCTCTCAGCCACGAGGCAAACACCGAATCTGGCGTGGTCTGCTTGTAGCGGTACGAACCCAGTATGGGGTCTCCTCCCCCAACAATCACTATGTCGCCGCGCAACACTCCGTTTTTATCTATCTTGCCCGTGTATTTCACCACCGTCTTGAATCGGAACGATGAGCCCAGTTTGTCAAAGCCTACAGCCGTGGTGAGAATCTTGGCCATCGAAGCCGGCACCAGCGACTTCTGTCCTTCGTACGAATATACACTTTTGTCTTTGGTGATGTTGTAAACGCTCACCGAGAGCGTTGCGTGGCTGAGCGCGCTTGAATTCTGTGCCTCACGCACCGCCTGTTCGAGTTTGGCGGTTGACTGGGCCGCAATATTGAATGCCGTCAGGAATGCAACGGCTATGGCTACTATCTTTTTCATAGGCTACTGTTTATTTTGTCGATAAAGTCAAGGACCTGCTCCTTGCCGTGTCCCGACACCGACGATGTGAGAATCATGTCCGGCAACGAATCCCAGTCTTGAAGCATGCGTTGGCGGAACGCCTCTACGTTGGCGCTCACCGTACGTTGGTTCTCCTTGTCGGTTTTAGTAAAGACTATGGTCATGGGAACGCCGTTGGCACCGAGGAAATTGGCAAATTCAATGTCGATGTTCTGCGGCGGAATACGCGAGTCGATGAGCAAAAACACATTCACCAGCGACTCTCGCTTCAGCATATAGTCGTTAATCATCTTTTGCCATGCTCGGCGTGACGACTTGGATGTCTGCGCATAACCGTAACCCGGCAGGTCAACGATATACCACTCCTTGTTCACGAGAAAATGGTTTATCAGCTGTGTCTTGCCTGGCTTACCGCTCGTCTTGGCAAGACCCTTCACGCCAGTGAGCATATTGATGAGCGACGACTTGCCCACATTGCTGCGCCCTATGAAGGCATACTCCGGCTTGCCGTCCGACGGGCACTTGGTGTATGTGCTGTTGCTGACTATGAACTCGGCGGTTTTTATCTGCATGTCGGTATTATCGTATATTTATTTACACTCGGGTCTCTCTGCCTATTCCGTCTTTCCCCTCCTTGCGGGTGCCTTTTTCTCTTTCTTCTCCTTTGGTTTGGCGACGGGTTTGTCATTGGTCTTCACTTCGTTTCCCTTGGCTCGCGTGGTCTTACGCTTCGCCATGCGTTCCTGATGTTTCTCCCTTATCTTGGCAATATGTTCGGCTACGGTCTCCGGCTCGCCGTCGGCGGTCTTACCCCACCAAGGCAGCTTCTCCAGGTCTATATTGAACAGGTTGCGACGATCCAGACGTCGGTTGCGTTTCTCGTACGACTCGAAATAGCGGCTGCGCTTGTCGGGGTAAATGTCGCGCAATTTTATGAGGATACCCGTCTCATCCACATCCCCGAACCCATGCGTCATGGCCGTGCCGAATGTGCGCATGGTTGGCGAAAGTTTTATGTAGGCATTGATGAGCGGCGGCACACTCGACCCCAGTTCGCGCACCGTGTGCACCAGCGTCTGATAGTCTTCCTTGTAGTTGCGTCCCCTGAGCAGTCGGTGCAGCTTGTTGAAGTCCGTCTCTATCTCCCTCGGTTCGTATGGCCACAGCAAGCCGTCGCGGTCAGGGAAGTGTTTCTTTAGGAAATAGAGTATGAGGTCTTTGGCTTCTGGATTCATCTGCGAGTACATCGTCACCTTGCCGAAGAAATAGCGCGTTTCGGGTATTTCCATAGCCAGACAGCCTATTCCGTCCCACAAGTTGTCCAGCGAGTAAAGCCCCTTGCTGAGGTTGGTGCCCGGCTGGAACATCGGTTGCACAAAGGCTCGACCCAATTCCACGGTGAACGGCAGGTAGTCGCGTATGAACTCCTCGCCAAAGTGGAACTCCGATGCCGCCGAGGTGGCATAGGTGCCGTCAGCACGCTGCATTATGTTCGTGCCGTGTATGAACCTATAGGCACCCACAATCTCCTGATCCTGCGGACTCCACACGAAGAGCTGCTTGTAGCAGTGCGGGTCGGGCAGCAAGTCGTATTCGTCTATATCCACCGGCTTGCCCGTACCGCCGCCCTGCAGCGCAAAACTCAGTTCTCTCAGCCGCCCTATCTCCTGCATGATGTTCGGCGAGCGGTGCGCCGTGGTTACATATATCTCCTTGTCGCCGTAATTGGTCTTACGCAGAAAGTGTCGCTGCTTCAGCTCTTGCAGCAGCAGCGCGCGCTCAACAGGCTCCCGAATGTAACTTATATCTATATTCTCCATAAATAACTAAAAACTTGAAACTTGAAACTTGTGCCGAAGGCTGCGAACACCTATGAAATAAATCAAATGAGGTGAGTCAAACCTCAAAACTCCAAATCCGGCTCCTCCTTCAGCCTATACACATAGTCTCTCAGCATCGCCGCCCACTCCTTCGCCGTGTGGCTCCCGTCAAACCGCGTGTACGGTATCGGCTTGCCTATCACCAGGGTGAAGGTCTTGCCCTTCTGCGCAAACATCTCGCCCGGCAGCAGCGCCATTTCGAAGTTGAACTTCACCCCCAGCCTCTTCCGCAGGTTGGCTATATGGTAAAAACGCTTGCGGTTCCGTGCCTCGAAATAGAACGGTATGATGTCGCGCTTGTATTTCACTGCCTTCTTTATGAACGTCGGCTTCCATTCCAAATCGCGTATCTCCCCCTTCTGCAGCCGCGAGCACATCCCCGCAGGGAAATACAACAACGTGTTCTCCCCTGCAAAGGCGTTCTCCAGCGCCTCTATATTCTTGTTCTTGTTCACCTTGTCTATCGGCACAAACAGCGACCTCAAGCCCGGCAGATGCATCAAAAAGTCGTTCACCGGGAAGATAATATCCTTCCTGAATTTCCCCACCGCCCCCATCAGCGCCAACCCGTCAGGACCGCCCAGCGGGTGGTTGCCGGCTATGATGGGATAGCCTTCCTTCGGTATCCGTTCCGCGTGCACCGTATTCACCGTGATTCCCAGGTCGCCATAGAAAAACGCATCCACAAAGTCCAACCCGAACAGATTGCGGTGCTCATAGATGCCCGCGTTCAGATCCTTGATGTGCAGCAGACGGCTCAGCAGCGCCCGCATCAGTGGCCCCACCTTCACTCCCTTGGCCGCCAGTATCTTCTTCAGGTTTATGTACTCCCTGCCTATTTCAGGTTCGTTTTGTTGCATGTTCTCCATAGCCGATTTATTGGTTTCCGTCACTTGCAAAAGTACACATTTAATCCAACCCGCACCTCTCCTCTTCGCTAAAGATATTAAACTACAATAGTTAATAACACCCTCCCCTCGCCACCGCCCACCTCCCAACACTCTCGCGAAACTTTCCGTATATGTCATTTTGTCATCATAAAACATGGCAATTTGACTTCTTTTATGCCATATTGTCATTATATTCCCTTATGGTACAGCACTTGCAACTACCTCCATCGAAAGCGGTTCGCAAGAGCCCCCGAAAAAAAGTCACTCACCTCTCAAACACTAAAACAATCCAAACCCTATAAACATATCAACATTAAACATATCAACAAAAAAACATATCAACAAAAAAACATATCAACAAAAAAAACATATCAACAATTAAAAATCAAAGGAGGACAAAACCATGTTAGTAACAAGAAACAACCGCGAATTGATGCCGTCATTGTTCAACGAGCTTCTCAACTGGGGCAACGGATTCATGCCCGAAGAGCATGTGGCAACCCCCAAGATGAACATCAGCGAGACCGACAAGGACTATGAGATGGAGCTCTGCGTCCCCGGCCTCAAGAAAGAAGACCTCTCCATCAGCATCGACACCGACAACCAGCTCGTCGTCGAGATGTCAAAGGAGAACAAGAAAGAGGAGAAGGAAGGACGCAAGTGGCTGCGCCGCGAGTTCAGCTCCTCTCAGTTCAAGCAGGCGTTCTCACTGCCCGACAACGTGAAGCGCGACCAAATCTCCGCCAAGGTCGAACACGGCATCCTCTCCATCACGATGCCCAAGTTCACCGAAGACGAGAAGAAAGCCCTCGCCCAGAAAATCGAAATCCAGTAACCGAACCGCCTAGCTCCGGCAAAAACAAAAGCCGTATCAGTCAAAAGCCCCGACGCCTCCGCGTCGGGGCTTTTGCTTTCTTTCCTTCATCCTCCATGACTTCCTTTCACATCTTCATCATCCCCACAAACTCACTCCTCGACACCTTCCTGTTCACGTTCCTGTGCTTCTTGTTCCATCGCTTCTCGTCCGCCGACATCGTCGGCACATCAGCTGTGTTCTCCGCCTCCGCCATGGCATACAGGTAGTACGTCTGCCTCCTGCCTCTCTGTCCCTCCGCCTCTGGCAGCTCAAATTCCGCCACTCCCGCCTCTCGCTCCACGCTAGCCACCAACTCGCACACCTCCAGCTTCGGCTCCACCGCGTATATATGCACCACGTCCGTCTTCCGTGCCGTCGCCTCGCCCTGCCACGTCCCGAACTTCACCTCTACCCGACGCCCCTTCTTGCTCACCTCCGTCACCATCACCCTCCCCTCGTACCCATACGCCACCTTCAGCTTCGCATAGTCAATCCTCACTCGTCCGTTCTCATATTCAAAACACTCCTTGTTCAGCTTCGCAAACATGTTGTCTTCCGTCATCCCATGGTCGTGCGCATACTTCGCCAGCCCTCGCTGCAGCATCGTGCACATCAGCGCTGCCGTCTGCCGCATCGCCTTGAACAACGCGCGCTGACGCAACTGCCTCTCCGACCGCTGGTCGTTGAACACCTCCGCCCGCCTCCGGCAGTACGTCTTGCCCATCCGCGTGTAGGACACCACATCCCCCAGCGCCCCCGAGGGTTTTACCAACGACGCTCTTATCTTTGCCATAACGCTCTGTTTTAAGTAATCTGTCTTTGTATCTATAAGCCCATTGCCATCTCCACCGTTGGCGCCAGCCCGCTCTCCGCCATCGCCCCTCTCTGCCCGTTCCCGTCCTCCGGCTCCTCCTCGGCCGTCCTTCGTCCGTCCTTCGTCCGTTCCTTGCTCCTGCTCCGTTCTTGCTCCGCAGCCGCCTCGGTTCTTGTTATAACGGCCAATCGTTGGCGTTAGTATAACCCTACCTTGGTCCAACCCAAAACGACACCAAAAGGGGACCAAAAGGGGACCAAAACCAATAAACTATATCATTTTGATACACACCCACTTGCCCCACCCCATAAAAGCACCCGAAATCAGCCCTCTCCTCTCCCTAAATGTTAAAATTTCACCCCCGTTGTCAATTCCCCCCCCCCTTTGCGTCTATTATTATATATCGAAGACGGTTTTCTACTATCTTTGCAACCAACCATATAGCCACTCACAAAAAAACAACCACCAACTTCAACATATCAACATAAATCCTGTCAACAATCAAAGAATCCCCATCCATACTCTCCCCCGATGCCAACCACGATGACTTCGTAGAGCTTATCATGAGCAACCGCGACCTGATCGAGCGTTTCTTCGCCGTGCGCGTGAAATGCGACGAAGCGCTCTGCCGCGAGCTGGTGGGCGAGGCCTATTACAACATCCTCAACCATGCATGGACAAACCGGCAACCCTCGCTGCATAGGAGCCTCCGTGAGGCTGGCGCAAAGAGTCGAGGAATGAAATGCAAAGTTTTATTGTATAGCTTTCTGGCAGCTACACTGTCAATGACAGCGTGCTTCGGGAATACTATCTTTCCATCTTGAGACGTATGTTCTTCGCGAGGAACTCTGCCACCTTGTCAAGGTCCATCCCTGTGATGTTGAACACGAAGTCATAGTTGCGCAAGTCGTAGCGCGACGAGTCGGTGACGTTCTTGACGAAATTGTCACGTCCCTTGTCTATGCGATCCATCGTCTTCTCTGCTTCGTCGAGATCCAGGTCGAGTTGGGCGGCGACTCGTGCGATACGCGACTGGCGGTCGGCCCTAATGAATAGGTGAATCGCATCGGAATTGTCTCGGAAGATATGGAATCCGGCTCGCCCCACTATGATGCAGCTTTCTTTCTCGGCCAGCTCGCGCAAGGCTCTTGCCTCGGCATAGTAAAGGCTCAGCGGCGTCACGTCGGGTTTAGCGCTGACCTTATGCCCTGCGGCGCCGAACTGCTGATAGAAGCGGCAGAAATCGCTCCACCAGTTTACCCTCTGCGCCTTGACCTCCTCCATGTGCTCTATGGTCATGTCGAACTGCTTGGCTATGTCTTCGAGCAACTCGCGGTTATAGACCTTCATACCTAGTTTTTTACCGAGCAGCCTGGCCATTTCGCCTCCACCGCTGCCACATTGTCTGTTGATTGTAATGACGATATTGTTCATGGTAAAGATGTACTTGAAATGAAAGATGTGCTTGAAAAAAATTATGCAACGACTTGAATAAACAAGTGCAAAGATACGGAATATATCCCACATCCAACCTTTCTGAAAAAATATTTTGCAGTTAACGGCATTGTTCGTAACTTTGCACACTCTAAGAAAGAATCGCATGGAGCGCATCATATTGGGCATCGACCCGGGAACCTTGATAATGGGATGGAGCATCCTGCGTGTGGAGGAGACTCGCGCGCAGTTGGTGACTATGGACGTGCTATACCTCAAACGTATCGAGGACTACAACCTGCGCATCCGCAAGATCTTCGACAGCGTGGTGGAAATCATCGACCAACACCATCCCGACCACCTGGCTATCGAAGCACCGTTCTACGGCAAGAACGTGCAGTCGATGCTCAAACTTGGGCGTGCACAGGGGGTGGCGATAGCGGCGGCTATGAGTCGCGACCTGTCGTTCACCGAATACGAACCACGACTGATTAAACAATATATCACAGGCAACGGCGCCGCCTCCAAGGAACAGGTGTCGGCCATGCTACAGATGCAGCTGAAATACGACGACGAGCCGAAATACCTCGACGCCACCGACTCTCTGGCGGCGGCATACTGCCACTACCTGCAGCTCACTCACCCTATGGCGGCTCTGCATCAGGAACTGAAACCCAAGAAACACAAGGCGAAGTCGCAGAGGGCCAGCTGGACGGAGTATGTGGAAAAATTGGGAAAATGAGTTTCTAGCTTTTAGCTTCAAGTTTCAAGCAGTCGGTAAAAGCATCAACATCCAACATATTAGCATATCAACATCCAACATATCAACATATCAACACCCAACATATCAACACCCAACATATCCACATCCAACACATCAACAATCAACAAATAAACGAATAAACAATGTCTGAATCTAAAGGTTTTAGTTCTTCGTTCGGTGCCATCGCAGCAGCAGTTGGCTCGGCTGTCGGATTAGGCAATATCTGGCGTTTCCCATACATCTGCGGCCAATACGGCGGCGGTGCTTTCTTGCTGGTTTACCTTTGCTTTGTCTTCTTCATCGGCATGGCACTGATGATAACCGAGTTTGTCATGGGTCGTCGCACGGGGCGCACTCCCATATTCGCCTACGAGTCACTCGTCCAATCCCCGAAGCAGCGCTTGTGGCGCTACGCCGGCCTTCTGGGTCTTGTCACAAGCTTCCTCATCCTCGCCCTCTATCTTGTCATTTCTGGCTGGACAACCAACTACTTCGCTGAATCGCTCGTCGGCGCCCATATCGGACTTGACAGTGTCGCGATATCCGACCACTTCGACTTCTTCTCCACCTCGGCTCTCCGTCCAATTGTCTTTATCGCTGTGTTCTTACTGATTACGGGTGCGGTCATCTTGGGCGGTGTTCAGAAAGGCATCGAGCGGGTGTCGAAGATACTGATGCCCGTGTTGGTAGTGCTTCTGGTGGTACTCTGTGTGCGCTCCGCCACTCTACCAGGTGCCTCCGCTGGCTTCGCCTACCTCTTCAAACCCGACTTCACTCAGCTCACAGGACAAGGTGTGCTTGCCGCCTTGGGTCAGGCGCTGTTCTCGCTGTCGGTGGGCATGGGCGTGATGATTGTCTATGGCTCCTACCTGCCGAAAGACGACAATCTTCTCAAGACCTCAATATGGATAACCGTGTGCGACACGCTGATCGCCATCCTCGCCGGCATAGCCATCTTCCCCGCGGTGTTCGCCAGCGGACAAGACCCCGCGGGTGGTCCTGGATTGGTGTTCATGACTCTCCCGGTAGTGTTCAACTCCATGAACCCCGCCGACGGCCTCCCCATCGGCACCATTTTCGAGTCCATCTTCTTCCTCTTGCTGGTCATCGCAGCTCTCACCTCCGCCATCTCGCTGCTCGAGGCCCAGGTGGCTTGGGGCGAGGAGTACAAGAAGGGCAAGAGTCAACGCACTCGCAACACCATCGTCATCTGCCTGCTGATGCTGGCTCTCTCGGCAATCCTTTCGCTGAGCAACGGCGTTTGCGGCAATTTCACCATCGGTGGCAAGTCCCTCTTCGCCTTCGTTGACCAGCTCAACTCCATCTACCTGCCTCCTCTTTGCTCTCTCTGCGCTGTGATATTCCTCGGCTGGGTGGTTGACAAGGAGGCCATCCGCGACGAACTCTCCAACCACGGCACTATAGCCATCCCTTGGTTCAAGGGATTCTTGTTCCTTGTACGCTTTGTAGCTCCCCTTGCACTGATTATCGTGCTGGTGACGGGAATTGTCAACAGTTTGTGATTGCATGGATGTCCAAATGTTTGATTGACTTTGAAAGTTAAGGTTCATATCATACTCTTGCTGACAGTGGCGCTGCTTTGCGGATGCAACAATGCCTCGAAACCAGGTAAGGCCAATTTCCAAGTGAGCTACCAGCCATTGCTTGACGGCATCTTGTACCCCTCGCTCATACTCGGCTACAACAACTACACCGGCAACGACCAGTTCGACTTCTTCCAGGCTCGGCTCACACCTCATGTCGATAACGCGGTGATGCGCATAGTCATCGACTCGTCGGCCATCAACTACGAAACCGAGATTCTGGAAACTCTCGGCAAACGCGGTACGGAGGTCTCCTTCGCCATCAATCCCAAGTGGAAGTACAATGTGCTGCGCAACCTGCGTCAGCCGGGGATGATTGACTTGACTTTCAGCTGCTACCTCAACGACGAACGCGTGGGAGTGCGCAACCTGCACCTCTCCTACCGCTCGGTCAACGAGTGCCTGCTCTCGGTGCGCGACACTTCGGGCAACCATACCGACTTCAAATGGATGTTCTGCGCCTACGTGAACGAAGACCACCCTGAGATTGACTCGCTGCTTTCGGAGATGCTTGACCAAGGCATAGTGCGGCGCTTCACAGGCTACCAAACCAAAGCCAACACTCCGCAGCAGCAGGTGAAGGCGATATGGTACTACGCCCTTAACCGCGGCATCACCTACTCGTCCATCACCTGTACCGCAAATCCGTCGAAACGCAGCAACACTCAGCACATTCGTTTCTTCGACGAAGTCTATCGTTACCGCCAGGCCAACTGCGTTGATGCTTGCGTGTTCTTCGCCTCGATTATGCGCAAGATCGGCTTGAAGCCTGTCATCTTCGTCGAACCTTGTCATGCCTATCTTGGCTACTACACCGACAAAAAACGCAAGAACATAGCCTTGCTGGAGACCACTCTCACCGGATGGGTAAACCTCCCCGAACTGGAACGCTCAATCGACAGCACTGGCTTTATCGCCGAAAAGCAATGGAACAAAATATCAAAATACCTTACTGAGAAACAGCGGCAGGACTACCTCGACGGCAAAACAGACATCGAGACAGTGAAGCACCAGGTGGCTGACGCTCTCTTCTCCAAAGCCTCCAACTACGACGTGGACGCATACAACTCCAACAAGAAATACTTCCAAGACCCGGCCAACAACCAATACCGCGAACTCGACATAGAGAAACTACGACAGCTGGTGCAACCGATTCAGTAATTAGCAGTCAGCCGTCATCAAACACATCAACATATCAACATATCATCGAACAACACATCAACATCAAAATACATTCATTATGAAGCTTCAATTTATGGGCGCTGCCAAAGAGGTCACTGGCAGCAAACATCTTATAACGACCAAAAAAGGATTGAAAATACTCCTCGACTGTGGCATGTACCAAGGCAAGGGGCTGGAAACCGACGCAATGAACCGCGACTTGGGCTTCAACCCTGCTGAAATCGACTACCTCATCCTCTCTCATGCCCATATCGACCACTCGGGCCTTATTCCCTACATCCACAAGCTGGGCTTCAATGGCACGGTGCTCTGCACCCCAGCCACTCGCGACCTCTGTGCCATCATGCTGGCCGACGCCGGGCGCATACAGGAGTCCGATACCCACACCTTCAACAAGAAACGCAAGGCGCAAGGGCTGGAGCCTGTCGAGCCCATCTACACCGAGGCCGATGCTCAGGCCTGTATGCAGTGCTTCATCAGCGTCCCCTACCATAAAAAATTCAACATCGAGGGCGAGGTGACAGTCGAGTTCTTCGACGCCGGCCACATCCTCGGCTCTGCCTGTGTCTATCTGGAAGTGAAAGAAGGGCGACGCATCATAAAACTCGGTTTCACGGGCGACATTGGTCGCTACGACAAGAAGATTCTGAAAGACCCTGAGCCATTCCCTCAAGTGGACTACCTCATCATGGAATCCACCTACGGCGACCGTCTCCACACCACTCTCGACACTGCTGAGCAGGAGTTGCTTATGGCTGTGCTCGACACCTGCACCAAGAAGAAAGGCAAACTCATCATTCCCTCCTTTGCCATCGGCCGCGCCCAGGAGATAATCTACGCTCTCGACCGTCTCGTCCATCAGCGGCTGCTGCCCGACATCGATGTCTTTGTTGACAGCCCACTCAGCATCTCGGCTACCAACATCATGAAGCTGCACGAGGAGTGCTTCAACGACGACATTAAGGAGTTCATGGAGAAAGACAAAGACCCCTTCGGCTTCGAACGCCTGCAGTACATACAAAGTGTCGAGGCCTCGAAAGCACTGAACGTACGCAACAAGACTTGCATCATCATCTCGGCCTCGGGAATGATGGAGGCTGGCCGTGTGAAACACCATATAGCCAACAACATCGAGAACCCCAAGACCACAATACTATGCGTGGGCTACTGCGAACCCACGACGCTAGGTGCCAAGATTATGCGAGGCGATAAGACCGTCTCCATATTCGGTCGCCCCTACACCGTACGCTGCGACCTGCGCCGCATCGAGTCCTTCTCTGGCCACGGCGACTACAACGAGATGATGCGTTACATAGGATGCCAGAGCCAGTCGAAACTCCGCAGGCTCTTCCTCGTTCACGGCGAAGCTGAAACCCAACAGCATTTCGCCGACACCCTCGAAGAGGCTGGATGGAAAGATGTCCATATAGCCGATTTCCGCGAAGAAGTGGAATTAAAATAGGCAAGGACTTTGTACCTTTTATCATCTACCATGATTGACAAGATCGTAGAATACAACAAAGAGTTTGTGGCTTCAAAGGGCTACGAGAAATATCGAACTGACAAGTATCCCGATAAAAAGTTGGCAGTCCTCTCTTGCATGGACACTCGGCTTACGGAGCTGCTGCCGGCGGCTCTGGGATTACGCAACGGCGACGCAAAAATAATAAAGAACGCTGGCGGATTGGTCATCTCGGCTTTCGACTCTGCTATGCGCAGCCTCATCGTGGCCATCTATGAACTTGGCGTAAAACACGTGATGGTGGTGGCTCACTCTCACTGTGGAGCCTGCCACATGAACTACGGCCATTTCCACGACGAGATGCTCGCACGCGGCGTGACCGAACAGACCATCGACACAATACGCAAATGCGGCATCGACCTCAACCACTGGCTCGAAGGTTTCAAGGACACTCCCGAGTCAGTTCGCCGCACCGTGGAGACCATACGCACACACCCACTCGTGCCGAAAGACATAGAAGTGCGCGGCTTCATCATCGACTCAGAAACTGGCGAATTGAAAGAGGTTGGTCTATGCAGTTAACCGTTGACCACAACAAACACCTCAAACCTTTTAAACCTTTCAAGCGAAGCGAACCTTTTCAACCTTTAAAACCCAGCCAATGGCCAGCAATCCCGATTTTGTACAATACATAGCCGACCAGTGTTCTGGCGCCAGCGTCATAGAAACACGCAAGATGTTCGGTGATTACGGCATCTATTGTGGCGGTAAGATTTTCGGACTTATAAGCGACAACGGTTTCTATGTCAAGCCCACCGCAGCCGGCCGCCAACTCCTGCGACAAGAGGATATGCGCCCTCCCTACCCCGGCGCAAAACCTTACTTCTACATCGAAGATGTCGACGACCACGACTACCTGGCAGCGCTGGTGAAAGCCACCTGCGCAGAACTGCCTGATCCCAAACCCAAGAAGAAAACATGAAACTCCTGCGTGAAATATTCGGATACCTCCTCGGAGGCGTAGTGTTTGTCGGCGCGATGCCGGCAGTCATGTGGCTGCTTTCCGGCAGGCCGCCAATAGAACATATCGGAGCCCTGAGTGCCTCCATCACCGGCCTGCTGATGATTGGCGGTCTTGCAATGAGCATTTGGGCGATAGTGTATATGCGCCGCAAAGGCGACGGCAACCCGATGGACGCCTTCAACCACGAGGTAGCGCCGCGCACCAAGCACCTGATGACCGGCGGTCCCTACCGTCTCAGCCGCAACCCGATGCTTACGGGCATATTCCTCTACCTCATCGGCTGCATAGTGTGGCTGTGGACATGGCAGGCAGTAGCGTTCTTCGTGGTTTTCGTGGCCATCATGCTCCTACAAGTAAGAAGCGAAGAAAAACGCCTGCGCCGCGACTTCGGCGAAGAATACGAAAACTACTGTCAAAAAACAGCCCGCTTCTGGCCAAAGTAATCCTTCAGATTTCTATAACCGACCTCGCAAGTCAATCCTGCGTAGGATATTGCCATTCCATCATCCCCACACAAACGTGGAATCCTCTGGATTCAATAGCAAAGACAAACTTTTTCGTCCACTTTATCTTTTGCATCTTTTCGCAATCAAAGACAACAAGCCCTCTTACATCAACTAACCATAAATACCGGACGTGATTCAATTTATCGGCAAGTTTTTTATTAAAACACACTGCAAATATATAACTTTTTGCCGATACCGGCAAGATTTATCCATAAAAAAGAAGAGCCGTCACGCATGACAGCTCATCAATAAAATTCCATTATAGTCGCTCCCATCAACCCGGCGTGTCGAAGACACGCCACTGTCATATATTTTTTCTTACCATCCCACTCCCTTAATCCATAATCTCATAAATTCTTCTTTTGTGAAATATTGGGGTGATGTTTCTTTTATCGTGATTTATTTTGTAGTTTTGTGAATTGAATAATATATGAAAAATATTGCGCATTATACAAATTAAACCATTGATATATAGGTAATAAATGTATATTTATTGTCGCGGAAATGTGTATAAAATAGGTTTTAGAACTCTTAGGAAACGTGATTATGAGACGTAAGATATATGACAAGCTGCTTCAATGGAAGCAGGAGAAAGACGGCACTACGGCCTTGATGATAGAAGGTGCACGACGTGTGGGGAAAAGTTATATAGCAGAGGAGTTTGCCCGCAACGAATATGACTCGTATATCCTCATCGACTTCAGCAAGGCGCCCAAGCGTGTGAAGGACTGGTTTGACGAGTATCTGGAGGACATGGACACTCTGCTGCAGAATATCCAGCTGCACTACAAGCGGCAGCTGACACCACGGCGCTCGCTCATCATCTTCGACGAGGTGCAGAAATGCCCTCGTGCCCGTGAGGCCATAAAGTCGCTGGTAGCAGACCGCAGGTTTGACTATCTGGAGACGGGCTCGCTGATATCTATCAAGAAGAATGTGGACGGCATCCTGATTCCGTCGGAGGAGGATGGCATCGACATGTACCCCATGGACTTTGAGGAATTTCTGTGGGCGATGGGCAACGAGGTGATGATGCCGTATATCCGGGATCGGTTTGAGAAACGGCAGCCTATGGACGAGTTCCACCGCGAGGCACTACACTATTTCCGCCAATATCTGATTGTGGGCGGTATGCCTCAGGCGGTGGCGGAATATGCTGCATCGCGCGACTTTACCAAGGTGGATGCCGTGAAGCGGCAAATTCTGCGCTTGTATAAGAACGACATCAAGAAGTATGCGGGCGGTGCCACAGCACGTGTTAGTGCGATTTACGATGCTATCCCCGGGCAGCTGCAGAAGAAAGAAAAGAAGTTCATGCTGTCGGCCCTGAAGGACGAGGCAAGGATGCGGGAGTACGACAGCGCGTTTTTCTGGCTTGAGGACTCGAAGATGGTGAATATTTGCTATAACACCACGGCTCCAAACATCGGCCTGCAGCTGAACGAAGACCGTACGGTGCTGAAGTGCTACTACTGCGATACGGGCTTGCTGATATCGCTGGCGTTCAGTGCCAGGGGCATCGTGTCGAATGAGATTTTCCAGAAGCTGATGTTCGACAAGCTGGAGATTGACGAGGGAATGTTGGTGGAGAATATCGTGGCGCAGATGCTGAAGGCTGCTGGCCATGATCTGTTCTTCTACTCGAACTACGACAAAGTGAAAGCGGAGAACCGTATGCAGGTGGACTTCCTGGTGCAGAAGGAGATGGTGACCTCTCGGCATAATATCTCGCCCATAGAGGTGAAGAGCGGCACGGCTTATACGCTGACGTCTATCCAGAAGTGCATCAAAAAGTTCGGGCAGTACCTGAGCACACCGTATGTGCTGCACACGAAGGACGTGGAGCAGAAGGAGGGGCTTGTGTATCTGCCGCTGTATATGACGCCGTTATTGTAGATGCAGAACAGTTTGCTATCCCGATATAACAAATAACGCCCCCCCGGAATCTCTGGAGCCTCCGAAATGTTGTAAATGATGCCATATAGAACAAAAGCAGGCAGCCGCACAGCGGCTGCCCTAATTGAATCCATGTTTCCATAGGATTGTTGGATAAAAAAAGAGAGGACTTGCAAGCCCACTCCTCAATAGTATTTACTCGGAAAGTATCACTTGGCGACCTTTAGCTCATCTAAAGTAAATAGTTTAAAATTTATTCTTTTCTGTGATTCTCCGAATAAAGAATGGAAAATTTTCTCTTTTTCAACTTTGTCTTTCTCTCCGTAATAACTGACATGCCATTTTGCATCTGGTGCTATATTACGGATTTTTGTGAAATATGGTGCATCAATCGTTGATAAAGAATGCCCCATGATATATATGTCCTTAATATCATCCATTCTATTGAACCAATCTTGGTGTTCGGAAATATAGTATTTGGTATCTTTCTTTAAACCAGTAAGAAAAATTTCTGTTTCCATTAAAATTACTTCAAAGAAATCTTCCAAATCAGTTGTCCAGTTGGGGTGTTCCCCATAATCACATACAATTTTATGTATTTTGTCTTTCTTTGATTGATCAATTTTTCCAACCGAAGAATCACCATGCCCAATTACAGGTCTGTATAAAGCATTGTTCCCTGTATCGCCATGTATGTAACATATGTTATGGGGAGAAACTTCATATAGCCTTTCCAATGTGTTGGTGTAGTTAAAGTTTAAAAATGCCGCATTAGTGTCTAACTTCAATCGGTCAGTAGTTGCCATCGAGTAATCTATTTGATTAACCCATTCATGAAAATGGCTTCTAATATCATTGTCTAGTGTATCAAAAGCTATTTTGAAATTTTTCTCTGACATTACAACCCAGTTACCAATATTTCTACTTACAAGTTCTACGATGTCTATTTGAGACAACATATTTTCATAATTTGACCATAGTAGGTTGGCATTTTGTCTGTTAAATATATGTCCTATTCTATCATGAGTTTGGGGGTGATTTTTACACATGAAGCAGTTGTAACATTGATAAGATGTTGGCAGATTGTGCCAAACGTCAAATCCGTTCCCAATGATGTAAAGTTTTTCAAATTGTGACATATTTATGAGTTTTACGTTTCGCCTACTTATTTTCGTTTTTTCGGCTTACTTCTGTTTTCCTTAGTTTTTTTGCGGTGAGTGGCGGGGCGTGGGGTGCGCACTCCGTGCGCCGTGTGACCCCACGCCCACCACTTTTTCAGGCTCTCGTTGCGGCGGACAACGGAAAAGGCTAATTCTGACTGGCGCGCACCGCACGCACAGATAGCCCAACGTAGCGGACGTAGTTGCCCATGACCGAACCATTCGAACCGAAGTCGAAGCCCAGCGCGGCGAGCGGGACGTCCGTGCGGAGCGACGAAGACCAGTAGTAGCCGTCCGTGCCTGCGTACTTGAGCGAACTGCCATCCCGGTCACCCGCAGCAGGCAGGAAGAGGGACTGGCCATTAGTGGCGGTGAACTTCCAGCCGTTCACTCCGTTCTGCTCGGTCCACTCGCCGGTGGTGTTGTCCCTCAGCTCAACCCAGTCGTCGCGGGTCGGCATTCTGGCACCTGCGCCGAGAACTGCCGTCGCCACGTCGTCCGAGGCTTCAAGAACAGTCTTGTTGTCAACAGTGCCATACCACTCTTTAGTGTTGTACTTGTATATAGTATGGGTGCATGTTGCCGAGTCGTAGTCACCGTATGTGTACGTGTCCAAATCGTACAAATCGTACACTTCCTTGGTCTGAGTTTCACCCCAGGCAAAATAGCAGCCATACTGCTCTGGGGATGAGGCACCAATGTTCACGCTATACCAGAGCAGACCACTCGGCAACCCCAAATCGACCCATTCGCCATGCGTTTCACCGCAACTCACACCGTCTCCGTCACCGTTCCCGTCATCTTCTTCGCGGTTGCACGATGCCAATCCGCATACCATTGCCGCACAAAGCAGCATTGCCATGAATTTTATAGTCTTTTTCATGATAATTACACTAAATCCGTGTCGTGCGCAACTTTTAATGTTTATAATGTTTTGTTAATGTCACTTTGATTATTGCGACTGCAAAAGTGCCTTTCCATGCCGCTGGCTCGACGACAAAACATAAAACAACAAAGAAAGTGGAGCCATCCTGTTCCCCCATCTCAGACGTAGGGCTTGGACTCCCTTTAATTGGCATTAAGTAGATAAGGTCTTCATGTGACTCCACTTGGTGTATATCGTTCCAATACGAATACAATCCAAGCAGTCGGTCACCCTTATTCCGACTTAATGCCTTCGTGAAGTGTCCAAGTTCACGTCTGCGGAATAGAGAAACGCACTTTCTCGACAAACCATTTCTCTTGCGGTTTGCCCTGCAAAGTTACGTACTTTTTTATTCCCATCCGAATTTTTGCGTGTTTTTTTTCAAAAAAACTTGTTTTCCTTTTTCCCCTACCCTATATTTGTTCTGTAACTGAATCAAATTGTAACTGAATCAAAAAAAAATTCAAAAAAATATCCCTCTTCTGGCACTTTTCAAAATAAGGCAATATTTATTTATAAAAGCATTCCAAAATACTTGAAAACATTTTTTGACAAACCTATATTTATAATAGAATAAAATCAAAAGCTCTATGCATAAAATCATTCTTAAGCCGCCATAGCGACAATCAATTCAATCACACACACAGCCTTTATATATAATAAGTGGTTGGGCTTCAGAATTAACCACAAGTTTATTAATAAGCTCATAAAAAATTACAATCATGGGCAAACTTAATTCAAAAATGAAAATCCATTGGATAGGTCAAACCGGCGGACTCGTCGGGATCGAGTCCCGTGGTAACGCCTACTGGCGTTCTTTGGCGGAGACAGTCCGCAACCCGCGCTCGCAAGCGCAGACCGAACATCGTACGTTGTTCGCATTTGTATCTTCGTTAATCCGTTATATCGGACCGATATATAAGGATGGCTATAAGCATTACAACGTTCGCAAAACGCAGAGGTCAAACTTCTACCATCAGCTCTACAGCGAAGCCGTCACCGGCGACATCGCCAGCGGCTTTACGGTAGATTACACCAAGGTCTTGGTATCCCGTGGCAACCTTACACCTTGCCACACTATCGCGGCCAGCGTCGCCCCATCTACTCAGACTGCCACCATCTCGTGGTCAGACAACACTGGGGTGGGAGATGCCTCTGCTACAGACAAGCTGATGTATGTATTATACAACGCGACAAAGCAGACGAGTGTTTACGCCTCCAACGCTGCCACTCGTGCCGAAGAGACCTACTCCTTCACCTATCCCGCCGATTGGGCAGGCGACACCGCCTACCTCTACGTGGCGTGGTCCAGTGGTTCGTCGGAGAGTGATTCTAAGATGCTCGGGATTTACTCGGTCTAACCTCCACTAACTCCAATGGCAAACAAGCCGTCCCACAAGGGCGGCTTGTTTTGTTTTAGGCTGTAGTTTGTATTATTCACGCACTTACACATTCACGCACTCAAACGATGTGCGACTACTTCAGTGCCACCTTGACTGGGCTGGAGGGGTTCGACACGGCACTACGCGAGGACTTCAGGACTACGTGATAGGCCACGCTCTTGGCGTTCGGGAGGCGGCTGTCAGTGAAGGAGGTCTGCGAGGGTTTGAATGAACCCACAGCCACAGGTGCTTCGCCGTCAGCGGCGCGGTAGATGATGCCGAAGAAATTGGCCTGCGGCTTGGCGGCATACTGCCACGTGAGCGCCACAGAGGAACTCTTGCGGTTGTATTTGGCCTTCAGCTTGACACCGGCCTGCGCCGATGCGTCTGGTGCGAGAGACACGATGCCGCTGCGTCCTGACGAGTTGCCGGAATGGTCGATGGCCTCGACGGCATACTGCAGCGCGAATACAAGTCCCTCATTTGGCACATTGTACGTAACGTATGGAGATGCACCAATCTCAGTGGTATCGACGGTGGCGAGCCACTGCCATGTAGAGGTGCCTGCGGGCTGGGTATAGATGTTGTACTTGACCACATCGGCAGAGGGGCTGCGATACCACTTGATGGCGGTCTTGCCGTCGGCAGGAATGGTAGATTTCCACACGCAAGGCTCCGGGCTCACGATATCGGGCAGCAGAACCGCGATAGTGTCAGAGGGTAGCGAGTAATTGAAACGGCTATCGACGGCCACCGCATAATAGTAGGCGCTGGAGGAGATGCCTTCGACGCTTACGGTGTCGGTGGTCGAATTGCCAGTCACTATAGTTGACGAGACCTGACCGTAGGGTCCCTCACGACGGTCTGACGAGAAAACCAGATAGCCTATAAGGTCGTTGGGAGCGTTCTTGCCTGCGGCATTCCACGAAAGCGCAACGGCGGCAAGGCCGTTGTTGACACGCAAACCCGCCACATCGCTTTTGACGAGTGAAGCGTTCGCACGGAGAGCCTGCGGAGCAGCAGGAGCACTCATATCGACCACCAGGTTTGGCATCATATTGGAACTTGCGAGGCGACCCAACGAGTCGAAAGCATAGATCCTGTAATAACCAATGCCGCGTCCGCCTGCCAGAGTGTCTTTGAAAGAGTTCTCCGTAGCCTTGAGCTTGTCACTCACCTTGCTCCAAGCGTCTTCAAACGTCTTGGAGAAGGCAACCACAAAACCGCTATAGTTCACTCCCTCGGGCACACGCCACTGAAGGGTGAGCGAGTTGCTGTCGGCAGGGACAATATGTATAAACTCTGGCGGAGTTAGAGGTCTGGATTCAGGCATGGTGAACGACTCCGAGGTGGTCCATCCCGAAAGGGCAGCGAACTGGTCGTAGGCGCGCACCCGGTAAAGAGCCGTCTGACCAGGAGCCAACGAGTCAATCAAGAGCACATTCTCACGAGAGAGCTGTACGAAAGGATATTCCGAAACATCAGATTTGTCAAGTTTCACAACGGGAGCCGTGTTGAGGGCATGCCATGCGGTATCGGCAACACCCGCACCACGAAGGCTGCGTTCCACGTAATATCCGCAATAGTCCGTCTCGGGCCAATAGACAGCCACACGAGAGGTGCCAATCTGCTTGACGGCAGGCTGCGGAACCACCGCCATATGGTCGGCGCGGAACTTGTTGTTGCGCACAATCAGCGAGACCTCACGACATTCGAATATGTCGGTCTCGCCTGCGAAGGTAATGGTGTATTCGTAAGTGGCACCCTCCTCCACATCGCGGTCAACATAGCGCAATCCAGCAGCATCGGCATATCCGATACTTCTGTCAGCCAGCATGTTGACCACCGTCTGACGGGCCGCCTGTTCGTTACGCACGCGGCAAACATATTCAATAAGAGTCGCAGGATCGTCGGCAAGCGAACGGGAGACCGAGCTGGGAGCGTAAATCGACTGTGCAATCAAGCCAGCCTCCGCCTTGCTGGAAGCGCCGAAAGAGGAGCGTATCTTCGCCAAATCCCACGGTTTTACCACCTTCACGACCTTGGCGGTGTTCTTCTTGCCGCCGGTTCTCGTAATCTTCCATCCATACGCATTGCCAAGCGACCACAGGGCTGCATCGTCGGGGGTCCACCTAAGGACGATACTGTCGCCGTACGACCTTGTATCGAGCTCGACACTGTATGTATTCTCACGAACCGCAGAGGGTTGTTTTGACGACTGCGCGACGGCACCGAACGACAGCACCGTCAGCAGGGCTAATATAAACAGGCTCCTTTTATTCACGATTTTCTTTCAATAGTGGTTCTCAAAAAATAGAGTATTTGACTGTTTGTCTTATGAAATCACGGATTGACAAACTTCATGTCGGGCGAAATATAATTCTTCACCGCCTTGTTGTAAGGCACATGTATCGATATTCTGACATCGGCAGAGGCATTGTGGTGCAACGTCTGCTGCTCTCCGTTCTGCACCTCGTGGCAGATGCCGAACACGGTGTTGAGGAACGAACTCTCATTGCCTTTCACCGTCAGATAGTAGGGGTTGACCACATAGTTGCGGTATTCGGCCCTGCGGCTTGCCTGCTTGTACTGGAAGGTGTTTACAGGGCTGAAGCTTGATGCCAGCCATGGCGACGACCAGGCAGGCTTCACACCGGGATACGAGGCAACGGCATTGGTGCGCAGCCAGTTGTCGAACCAATAGTCGCGGCTCTTGAACTGCGAGAAAGCATTAGACCAACTGTCGTATGCCGTAACCAACGAAGCCTTAGGCAGCGTAAACGGGGCTTCCATCGTGAGATATAACGTCTTGACAATAGGTAGTGTGCTCTTGGTTCTATCATAGGTGTAAAGCGACTCTCTCACCTCGCTCTTGTCCTTGTCGTCAAGATTGGCAAACCACTCTGCATATGAACGTATCTGCGCAAAGAAAGATGCAAACACTTTGTTCTCCTTCATAATGGCCGGCGACACCACATCCTTTATGCATATCACCGGTTTTTCTTTTACAAATGCAGACGACTTGATATGATTGTTCGAGATGAAGTGCGTAGCGTTAACGCGCTGCACCTGATCGCTGCTCACCTGCATCAAGGCTGGCAGACACCAGTCGTAAGCGTCGCGCATCTGTGTTCCCTCATGGAACCAGTATGTCGAGTGTAGTGGGCTTAAATTGCCTCTGTCCACCGTGTTCCCCAGCGTGAAAATATCCTCAAGTTCTTTTTCTGTCATTGAAGCGAACCCGCCATGCTGTTTCGACACACGCATCGACGCTGGTGCAAGCATCGAAAGGTCTGTCACCATAACCGTAGGGTCGTAGAGTATAGGTTTGTCTTCCAGCACCACCCATTTGGCCTTCTGTTGGAAATAAAGAAGATGGGCATACTGGTAGTAGAATGACTCGTGTACAGACATCCACTCTGGTATGTGCGTATTGTAGAAGTCGTCTATCGTCTGTTTTCCGTTCACAGCCAGCACCGCTATCGGTGGCAACACCACCCCTGTGGCATACTGGTTGGGATTGTCAGGCTTGTAACTGTCGAACAAGTATGACCTGTTCCTGAAAGCGAAATAACGGTTGAGATTTATAACCGAAAGCTCCGAAGTGATGACGGCGTTCGATGGGTCAATCGTCACCTTGTCGGCCCCAAAGCCTATCCCCTGTCCTATTCTCGCTGACTCTGACGATATCGTATCCATCAACGTCTTGTATGTCGGATACATGTGGTCAAGCCTGAAATAAAGGTCGTAAACCGGGATGCCCGATTGACGAGACACCGCATACTGTGACACGGGTTCTCCTGTATAGACGGCCTTACGGTTGAATTCTTCGTATGCCTTTGCGTATTCCACCGTATCGACCACCATCATCGACACCAAACAGGGCGAGAAAGTGCCGCTTGCATTCTTCACCTTATACACACTTTTAGGCATATACACCTTTATATATGGTACCGCATCGGCATTACTCTTGCTTGTGGCATAATACTCATACCTGCATATCACCGCCTGCGTATGTCCCTTCTCCTGATTGACAAGGAAAACCCTGAGTGCCTTCCCCTCCTTGCGTAAACGCTCCGGACTGAAAATGTCGTCTCGGTTCTGTTTAATAAAAATGTAGCACGCTGAATCCAGCTCGTCGCACGGCACAAACGGGTCACCGTTGTAGGGCCATGTAAAAAGCACCTGGTCCGCCAACGTGCAGGGAGCCTCATCGGCAACAAAGCTGATAGACTTCCGCGCAACAACATCCTGCACCTGTCCTCCGATTATCGGCTTACCCCAACTGACAGCGTCTTCCTTCATCGGCACACCGCTTCTACCTGTATAGACATCCACCTCGCGGTCGTCATATCCATTCTGTCCGTGACGCTTTTCATACAAGTTTGCATTCAACACCAGCTCGTTTCTCTCGCCCGAGGAAAAGCCGCCACCGGCACCTTCCACCGACACCTTGTCGGACTCTTTTTCATAACTGTATCTGACGTCATCCTGTCCGTTGCCAGCCACAACGCAAAAACGTCGCGCTTCCAGCGTCCCGTCATCCTTTTGCGATGCTATCATCACATCTTTGACAACAGCCTTCTTGCCTTTCTCCTTATGGGTAAGCGGAAGTTCTGTTTCAAACTCGCACTTGCCAAATGGCGACACCTTGGACGTCGCATTTTCGTTACCCGAAAAATCGACATCCTTGAAGAATTCAAAATCGCCATCTTCAGTTTTAATTCTTGCCTTTGTCTGCGCCTCCACGTTCTTCAGTTCATGGTTTGCGTCTTTCTCGACCTCAGCTCCTGTGACGCTCTGCGCCATCGATACATTCACATACGGCTCAGACAATTGAAGTCTTGCTCCAAGTTCCCCATTAAGCAATGCCTCTCCCGACCTCATATCCGACTCTACCTTCACATCCGTCATGACGAGTCCTTCTTTCTTGCCCGATTCTTTCACTTCGTATGTCACCGATGTCTTGGCCTTCATCTGCATTGCTTCCGACTTCGCAGCACTTGGCAAGGCCGACTGCAGTTCCTTGTCCAGCTTATATGATTCTGGCAGCTGCCTTTTGCCTTCTGCTATCGTCAAGTCACTCACTTCTCCGTTGCCGACCTTCACAGTCTTTCCATCCGCCCCTTTCACCTTCACCCCGCTCTGCGCGTCACCTCCGTTTCTCCACGTCTCGATATCCATGGCGACAAACATGCCGTCTGCTGTGTGCTTCTCAGCAATGGAGTTCCCATTAAACCCCACATTCACCGATTCACCGTCTCTTATAGTACCTGAATAAATAAACTCATGGTTCACCCCGGCTGGCAGTTGAACCAAGTGCAGTACATGGTTGTCGCGAGTAATCTCGTATGCAAATATCTTTTGACATCCTCTCTCCATCAGGTTGTTGCTAGCCGACAGTTTTTCTTCCCCCATATCTACATACAGCCTCGAAAAATGTTCGTTCTCCATCGCCAACACCACAGTTCCGTATGCATCAAGCAGCTCCTTATTTTCAAGCGACATCTGCATACCGCCTTTGGCCACCCAGCTGTTCTTCTTAGGAGTGAATCTCACTCCGACATAACTGCCCGTAGCCAGCTCCTTTGCAGTCTTGTTTAGAAATGCTGTATTGTCAATCGTCATGTTGTACGCATACACTCCTCCAAAACCGCCGCATCTCAATGCTCCCACTTTTTTCGTCTCGCCATACTGCTCCGCCCCGTACATATACCACCAGTCAAACCGCTCGCCTTTGCCATCCTTTGCCGTTCCGAACGCCACATTCATCGTAGCAGTGACGCCGTCCATTATCGTAACCTTTGCAGGACCGCCCCATCCGCCCGAAGGCAACTGCGACAGCTCACCTTCAATGGTGAACATGTCCAGCTGAGCCGACAGATGATATTTCTCACCGTTCGACTCCGAGCCTTTCGCTGCATTGATGAGACGGTCCGACTTAAAACCCCGGTAAACGCTTATCTTCCTTGCGTTCCCGTTATGGTCCTTCCCGCCTATCTCGAAACTCATCTTTGCACTGTCGGGCGCTGTGGTCTCTTCCACAATCGGGGCCATTGCAGTGCGTCCTCGCATCACATATTCTGTCGGTTCTTCATCAAAAAGCATTCCGCCCTTTATTCGGAACACCTCGTCAATCATATTGTATGACGACTCGCTCGACGATTCCACCTTGAACATCACAGCTCTCGAATCCACCCCGTTCTCTGACCCAACCTGGTCGTAATACATTCTGGCTCTCACTATAACCTTGTATGTATGTCCGGCAAGCACTTTTGAAGTGAGGTCGTCCACATCTACGTTAGTCCTTTCTATGCCGGTCTTTTCGAATATCGGGTTCGCACCATTGCCTTCTTCATACACATAAACATCATATACTATCAAATCAGAGTGGTTTCCATCAAACTTTGCCTCTTTCCAAACTATCTTTCTCAATTCGTTCTTCTTAATCTTAATCACGCCGCCGTTTCCTACACCCTTTCCGACATTCACTATCTCTGCCGGCGTCAGCACGTTGTAGTCATCAGCGCCAGCGCCCCACTTGAATATCGACACGCTTGTCATATCCGTGTGACCGTCCACCACCACAACCGAGTCATAACGGTTTATCTCGGGGAATCTGTCTATGAATTCCACTTTCCTGATACGGTAGGTGTTGCTGTATCTGAAAGTTACATCCGACTTCAAAGTCACCATGTACTGGTTTCCTTTCACCAAATCCGCTGACCAATCGCTGACCATCTCCATCGGGTTACCGTCGTGTGCTGTCACATTGGTAAGGGCCGTCTGCTTCAGAGGGGGACGTGACATCGACACCGACGTGTCTCCCACATACTCATAGAGTGAAATCACATAGTCAGCCTTGCTCACCGAGTCTCCGCTTACCGACGTAGCCGACACACTCAACGCTCCGTTGCCATCCACCGTTGCGAACGGCCTCGGATTCACAATATTGGGTTTTCTCAACGTACGCAACACAGCCGATTTGTTGTCACGCATTGTAACCTTCGTGTCAGTCACCCCATCTCCATTGCCTGTGGTCGAGCCGCCTCCACTGCCACCCGACGAACCTTTGGCTGAGCCTCCTATTCCGCTCGTATTCGGTCCACACCACACAAACACCATATACTGGCTCTTACCATCATTGCTCAGATTCACCACTCGGTCTGGATCCGATGGTACAGCTTCCACCGTCACCGCATACACTCCGCCGCTGTCCAGCTTCAGGTACGGATTCGTCTGATAGTCAAAAGTGAAGAACGTACGGCGTCCGCAATCCAACGCAGTCAGCACTGGATTGTTGTCCACCGCTTCCTGCACGTTCTGGCCAGGATACACCTCCACGAACTGTATCACATATTCGAATGCATTCGGTTCGAAACAGCTACTCGACACACCTGTCCATGCGAAGTTTGTCTTCTTCGAAGGCACCAGCTTGTCATAGCCGCCCGAAGTTGAAGGCGTCAGGTTCGGCGACGTCAACTCAGGTGCCAATCCGTTGTAGCAGATGTCAAAATTCATACAGTTGCTGCCAAGCACACGCGCTGTATCGAAGTAGTCGTGCACCTCAATGCAGATGTTATACGTGCCCTCGGGAAGAGTCAGATCGCTGACCCCGCGGTAGGACTCCGACAAGTTGGTGTTCAGTCGGCGATAGAAATGCTGCACGAACTCGGTGCTTCCTATCCTCTTACCCATCGAAGGGATGTTGATTTTGGGCATCGTGCCAACAAATCGGTCGTCCGTCCAAATCTTCGTCGTGGTCGCGTCCGACGACAGCGTCATCGAGATGAACACGTCGTGTGCTCGTCCGTCCATCGGCGTGATGGTCAGATTGAAATAATTCATAGGGTTGTTGTAGTACGCCATAGCCGATGACGGGAACGGAGCAGCCGTCGCCCTTGTCAGCGACACCTGCATCTCCCCTTGCGCCATGACTGCCTCCATGGAGAACAGCAACGCCATAATCAACCAGATACGTTTTATTTTCATAATGCTTGTTTTATTGTCCGACTTAATATATTCAAAATTCATCTGTTTATGCCTCAACCCCGCTACAAATCCTCTTCCAGTCTCGCACCCTTGTTCGTCCTCTTTTTGATTATCTTCTTGGCAAATGAGTAACTGTAACCCAGCGACACAGTCGCCTGCAGCGAGGTGCTCACCACCTGCGCTATCAACTCCCTGTTGCTCATGTTAGTCAACGATCCCGACAGCGACACACTGTGGCCCGTCTTCGTGTCCAACGTGAACGCCAGCATATTGCTGAACGTGAACTCCTGCATCTCCGATATTGTGTAGGTGTTCTTCGTCACATACCCCATCTTCCCTTCGATGCTCTCCAAATCCGAAATGTCGCCCTGTTCCTTGATGTCGTTATACGCCACCGAACCAGCGAACGTCATACCCAACTTAACTCTCGCAGCATCCACTATCTGGTATGTCAATCCATAGCCGAGCGTATGCGAGTTGTACACGCTATACTTACTGTTCGAAATGCCATAGTCATACGATCCGTTCACAATCAGGTTCAGCGCGTCAAACGACACCTCATATCCGGCTCCCACCGTTATCGTCCGCGAGTCGTTGTCCGACGAGGCCTTCTTGTTCAGGTTTTTCGTCTCCACCATGTTAAAGTTCAGGTTTACAGTATGAGAGTTCTCTGTGTAGAAGTTCACCGACGGTGTCATGTTGGCCGTATAGGTCAGCTGGTTCACCGCCTTCGTCGGGTCGAGCTCCTGCACACCGTTCGCCTGCTTCTGCTGCACCACGTTGGCCGACATCGCCAATCCAACATAGTCGCCTATCGTCGAACTCACACTTCCGTTGTATGTGAAAATCTTGTTCGTGAATTTCTGCAGTTTGTTCAGGTTGTCTATCTGCGCCATACCTGACAGATTCAACGTTGCATGCCCCTTGAACATCGTCACCGACGCATTTCCACCCGCACTCTGCAGATTCTGCTGCGACGACATGATTCCAAGCGACTTATAATTCGGACCTATGATTTTGTAGTCAGCCCCTATTGAGAACTTTTCAAACGTCAGCTTCAGTGCAGCGTCTCCGGCAAGCGCCACCTGAGTGTTGCCCCTCACCGTGTACAATTTGCTCTTGTTCAACGCCGTCAACAATTTGTCAAACCGTTTTATCCTGTCGTTCCCGTCAGCGTTCCCTCCAAGACTGCTCACCGTACCGCTGATGCTCAGCGCAGGATCCGTGATGTCGTTCGTATAGACACTCATCGCTCCGTTCGCCGTGAACACCATCCACTTCCACGGCTGCACCTTCAAAGCGGCACCCACTGCCATGTTCTCCTTGGCCTGTATCACCGAGTCCCTGTAAACCATTTCGCCGTAATACGGTATAATCGAATCCAGCGAGTTTATGTCGTCCTTCGCCTTCAGGAACATCACATCAAAGTAGTTCTTCTTGTTTCCCACACCGATTCTCGCACCTATCGCATTCCTCCTGAACTGCGGCGTGTCGTCATACACCGACAAACCCATCAAATCGTCTATATACCTCTGGAATGCACTTCTCCTGTCCAGCTCTCTGTACCTCGTCGGCCTCTTCAGCGTACCGCCGAATCCTCCCAACCTCAGCAGTTTGCCCTGATACTCAAATCCAAGACCTAAGAACTGGAGTCCGCTGTAAGTATATTTCGAGAACGTCATCGTGCTGAATCCCAAGTGGAACTTCCAGTTTCCAATCGTAGGCGTCATACCTATCGACACCGTCGGCTTCGGAAACGTCGCCCTTTTCATCTCATCGGCAAAGTTCACAAAACTCACATCCATGAAGTTGAAATGGATAGGCAACGTGAAGTTGTAAATCTTCAGGTTGATGTTTGCATACATAGCCAACGCCAACGGGCTCGCCGTGTATTCGTCGTCCGTCGCCCACTGCGCACTCAGGTCCGCCCCTAGCGTTCCCGTAATCACCAGCGGGTCAGATGCCAGAAACGACTGCATCTTCTTCGTGTAAGAATCCTGAAACGAAATTGTCTCCTGCGCCAGCGCGCGACCGCCCGATACAACCGTCGCCAACACCGCGCATGCGGCTATAATAAACCTCTTTAAATCCACTGTCATTATTATAATAGTCTCGTTACCAATACACTATATCGTTCCCTAGAGCATAATGCCCACAGAACATACGAAACAAAAATACAAAAAAATCTTAAACTTCCAAAACTCCCACTGATTTTTTAAAATTATCGTGTGATTTTCAACATCCAAGCAAGACAATACCACGAACCTGAACGAACCATCTTCCATTTCCCAATTGCCTATCATTTGCCTATCATCTACCTATCACTTAACTCCCATCTAACTCCTATCTAACTCCTATCTAACTCCCACCTAACTCCTACCAAGTACCTACAAAAGTCATACAACGCAATGTACATTTTCGCAATAATTGTCTTTTTCTTTTTTGTCCATTCGAATTTATTTGCTATATTTGCAAATCATAAATGTGGACAGATTTGTAATGATTGCAACCACAGCAAGCTGATTATATGCGACATATCGCATATCACGCCTGCGAAAAAAATGCTAAACACATTAGTTTCAATCCCCACTTATTTTCCGCATTTATCACGTCAACGGCAAAACCGTTAGCGAACTATGTATCATTAAAAACTCAAGCATTCAAGCAATCAAACATTCAAACATTAACACTATGAGTTACTTTTTCACATCCGAATCCGTTTCCGAAGGCCATCCCGACAAAGTGGCCGACCAAATCTCCGACGCCATCCTTGACGAGTTCCTCAACCAGGACCCTGAATCCAAAGTTGCTTGCGAAACCCTCGTCACCACAGGCCTCGCCGTCGTCAGCGGCGAAGTAAAATCAGAAGCCTACGTGGACATACAGAAAACCGTCCGCGACGTCATCAAGGAAATCGGCTACACCAAAGGCGAATACAAGTTCGAAGCCGAGTCGTGCGGCGTCATATCCACCATCCATGAGCAGTCGGGCGACATCAACCAAGGCGTCGAGCGCAAGAAGAAAGAAGACCAAGGTGCTGGCGACCAAGGCATGATGTTCGGTTACGCCTGCAACGAGACAGCCGAGTACATGCCGCTGCCTATCACGCTGGCGCACATCTTCCTTCTCGAGTTAAGCGACATCCGCAAGAAAACCGACCTCATGCCCTACCTACGACCCGACGCCAAGAGCCAGATAACCGTCCAATATAGCGACAACGGAAAGCCCGAACGTATCGAAGCCATCGTCATCTCCACCCAGCACGACGACTTCGACAAAGAGGCTGTGATGCTCAAAAAAATTCGCGCCGACATCGAGAAGATACTCATCCCGCGCGTACTCAAACGCCTCTCCGCTGCCAACCGCAAACTCTTCGCCAAAGGCGTATATGACGCCAAGAAGAACCCCGACGGCTACAAACTCCACGTCAACCCAACCGGCAAGTTCGTCATCGGTGGCCCTCATGGCGACACCGGACTCACCGGACGCAAGATAATCGTCGATACCTACGGCGGTCGCGGTGCCCACGGCGGCGGCGCCTTCTCGGGCAAAGACTCATCCAAGGTTGACCGCTCGGCTGCCTACGCCACTCGCCATATCGCCAAAAACATGGTGGCCGCCGGCTTATGCGACGAGGTGCTCGTACAGGTCGCCTACGCCATCGGCGTGGCCGAACCCGTAGGACTCTACGTCAACACCTACGGCACCGCCCATGTCAAGATGACCGACGGCGAAATCGCCAAACACATATCCAAACTCTTCGACATGCGCCCATACTCCATCGTCCAGCGTTTCGGCCTCAAAGACCCCATATACAAAGAGACCGCCCGCTACGGCCACATGGGGCGCGACCCAAAAACCGTCACCAAGACCTTCGAAGTGAACGGCAAGAAAGTGAAGCGCACAGTGAGGCTCTTCACTTGGGAGGAGCTCGACTATGTTGACAAAATCAAGAAAGAGTTCAAACTCTGACCTTTGCCAAACGACACGAAAAGAAACGCTCACGGACGTATCCGTGAGCGTTTCTTATTGTCGGGTCAAAGTTCTTCCTTATCCCCTGACGAGAATATATCTTCATGCGCTATTTTGTGCCGTGCGCCGTCATCTGAGTACCATTCACTGCCACTGTCGCCGCATTCGGTATCTCCTGTCCAATAACCGGCACCGTCAACGACCCCGTTCCGTTGATTTCAAGAGACGCCAGCGTCACCTCCAGCACTCCGTCTGTCGGGAATCCTGTCCGCTGACCGAAGCTGATCGTTCCTTCCAACGCCATCGTGCCCGTCGTCATAAACGGGACACTCTCGCTTATCGTGGCATTCTGTATCATGAGGCCGGTTTCGGTATATACCGCCGTGGTGTTGAACGAGAAATCCATCGGGTCAACCGCAATGCCCATCCGCTCGTTTAAATCGAGAGTTATCGTGCCCGACACCGTCATCTGGGTGCCCGACCCTTGCACTATCGACAGCGTCATCGGCGTACCTGCAAACGACACATCTTCGTCCATATCGTTGAACGGCACCTCTTGCCCTATCATCGAAAGCACTCCGCTCAGTATCGGATTAACCGTCACCGTGACATGTGCCACCGAGTTGCCGTAAAGTTCCATATTCCATAGGCCCACAAAGTCTGCTGCCGACGGCTGGTTGCCACCGGGTTCGTTACCACCTGGTTCATTACCGCCGGGTTCGTTGCCACCCTGGTTTCCGCCTCCCTGCCCGCCTCCGGGTGTGTTTGTGCCTCCTGGGGTGGTTGTGGTGTTAGTCGAGTCGTCAATGGGTTCTTTCTTGCATGAGTACAATGATACAACTGCAAGTGCCAAAAGCACATAAATAATCTTTTTCATGGTTTTTACAGTTTAGTTAATAAACAACCGCAAAGGTACGAAAAAAATTTTTAATAAAACAAGTTTTTCTGTATTTTTGCAAATGTCAAAAACTGAAAACATCATCATGAACCGCATTGCAATCCTCTTTCTTCTGACATTTTGCGCTTCCGCCTACGGCCAGCCTCAACCCAACATCGGACTCATCCCCACCCCTCAAAAGGTGGAGATGGCACAGGGTTACTGCAACCCCGCAAAAGCCAAAATCAAGGAGCTTAAAGTCACACAACTTCCCGTGGATGCCAACCCCGACCAGGCCTACCAGCTCGTCGTCGAACCCAAAGCAATCACCATTCGCTACATCGACGAGGCGGGCAGACACAACGCCCTCCTCTCCCTTGAACAGCTGAAAAAACTCTACGGCAATGCACTCCCTTGCCTCACCATCACCGACTGGCCCGCCTTCAAGTGGCGCGGTTGGATGGACGACATAAGCCGCGGACCTGTACCGCATGCCGAATTCCGCCAAATCCAATGGGCGACGCTCCACGCTCTCAAATACAACTTCTGCAACTACTACACCGAGCACACCCTCTACCAAGCCGAATACCCCGACCTCGCACCCCAATATGCCGCAAAATGCAAGCCCCATCCCGACGAGTTCATCAACCTGCAGCTCTTCGCCCACGCCGAGAAGACGCTCCGCATACCCTTCTACCAAAGCATGATGGACTCCAAAGCCAACTATAATCCCGGCAACGACGAGGTTTACGTCTTCCTGCGCAACCGCATCGCCGCCGCCATCAACCGCATTCCGTCATCGCCTTTCTTCATCATCAACTGCGACGAGACGGAGCAACTCGGCTCTGGCCGCGCAAAGAAACTCGTTGACAAGAAAGGCACCGACCAAGTATATATCGACCACCTCAACCACTGCTGCCAAATCATCCAGGAGGTGTCGCGACAACTCCAACTTAAAAATCAATACTTGAAACTCAAAACTCAACCAGTCATGTGGGGCGACATCGTGGCCAAGAACCCCGCCATGATGCGCCAGCTGCCCGACGATATGACCTACATCATGTGGGCCTACGACCCTCTCGACTCCTATGACCGGCTGATAAAGCCGTTCCGCGAGCAGGGCAACCCCTTCTGGGTGGCACCGTCGGTGAGCCACCACAGCGTGATGGTTCCCAATCCACACCGTTACATGAAGAACATAGCCAACCTTGCCCGCGACGGTTTCATCAACGGGGCCGAGGGGTTCATGAACACCAGCTGGGACGACAGCGGCGAGGCTCTCTTCGACAACTCTTGGCACGGTTTCTTTTGGGGTGCCGAGATGGCGTGGAACCCCATCAAGACCGACGACCCCGAAGAACTGAAACAACGCGAGGAACAGTTCAACCACAACTTCGAGGCACTATTCTACAAGTCCAACAAGTCCGCCCCGTCCGACCAGCCCCACCCCAACACCGCAGCCCTCTACTCCTTCGGCACCCTCGAATCCAACCCCAAAACCAGCGACCTTTACGTTTCCTCATCCCTCTGGGAGCCTCTGCTCAACATCAACCCCTCCATCCTCAACCGCGACAATGCCGAGACCCTCAAAATCCTTGCCAACATTAAGAACACTATCGACTTCGCCGCCAACCCTCACCTCCACTACGCCTACATGCACATGCTTGCCTGCGTCAGCAAAATCTCACTCCAAAAAGCCATCGATCGTCAACTGCGGCAAGGGGGTGCCGAAAACGAATGTCTGTCATTGGCAAGCGCTTTCCTCAACGACTTGAAAAACCTCAAACGCGAATACCTACGCCTCTGGGACAATGAAAACGGCGACTACGAGCGCCACATAGTCATGAACCGCTACGACAACCTAGCCCGCGAGGTCCTCAACCTAGACCGCCACGTCTTCATCCAAACAACCACCCCTGGTCAATCTAGTAAATCTAGTTCCTCTGGTGCATCTAGTTCCTCTAGTAACCCCCTCTCAAACACCCCAACAGTCTCCCTCCACACCCTCGATGGCAACAAAGACATCTACTACACCCTCGACGGCAGCGAGCCAACCCGCGCCTCGACTCTCTACACTAAACCATTCCCACTAGAGCACTCTGCCACCATCCGCGCCATCGCCTATAACGAATACGGCGAAGGTGTCGAGACATCGCAATACCTCCTCTCCCACCTCGCCATGGGGGCCAATCTCACCCTCGCCACCAAGTGCGGCAGCGACTTCCGCGCCGTCTATTCAGGCGGTGGCGACAACGCCCTCATCGATGGACAGCTCGGCAGCAACACATCCTACACCGACGGCCACTGGCAGGGCTACTGGGGCGATAGCATCGACGCCCGCATCGACTTCGGCTCGCCACGCGAAATCCACAGCGTCTCCATGCGCTTCATCCAGAACACCTTCGACTGGGTGCTGGCGCCGAAGCAGGTGCGGATATACACCTCCGCAGACGGCAAGGAGTGGCAGCTGCTGACCGAAAAAGAGTTCGAAACCGACCCACGAGAGACTGGATTCCAACTGAAGCACTACTGCATCGACCTACCCCAACCCGCACAAAAAACAACCGCCCCAAAAACTCAAAACTTAAAACTTAAAACTCAAAACTATCAATTCCTCCGCGTGGTCGTTCCCTCCGGCGGCCCGCTTCCCGACTGGCACACTGCTCCTGGTCAACCCTCGTGGCTTTTCTGCGACGAAATCATTGTGAAATGAAGGCGGAAAGCATAGCGAAAGAGAACGAAAAGAGAGAGGGCGGCTGCGCATTGTGCAGCCGCCCTCTCTCTTTATACATACATAAGGTTTACAACGGCAAATTATCTGCCGTTTCTCCTGTCTGCTCGAAATAGACGTTACCATCGGCGCAGTTCACAAACGTGCATGTTCCGTTGTGAACGATATTGTGATTGAAATCAGAATCATCCTCTATCACGACGCCATAGTGGCCGCTATTGCCGAACTCACAACCCAACAAGTTCAAACGGGTGTTGCGACCGATATAGAGGCAACCTCCCTGCCATCCTTCTTCGCGTCCGGCATCGTAAATCTTGCAATACGCCATCGAATTGTCATAACTGGTAGTTTCAGGCCATACACCATTCCAATAGCCCGGTTCATTACGCATACCACGGAAAATTATGGGATTCTCGGCAGTTCCATGAGCAACGATGGCTGGCTCCTCATCCGTGTAGAACCTTCCACCTATGTTGAAAAGCAGCTGTGTTCCAGCTTCAATGGTGAGTGTGTAAGGACCAGTAACACCGCAGTCGCCCTCAAAGAAATAAGGTATTCCCTCATTGACTATGGTAAGATCCTCCGACAAAGTGGCACCAGATGCCATGCGTATGTAGTTTTTGCCGTTGGAGGTATAGGTGTTGGCTCCAAAATTCCTTATGCATTCTAAGCCGCTCTCATTATAAATGGGATACGCTGCGCAGTTCTTTATGGTATTGCCCTCGAAAGAGGTGAAAACACCGCCCTCAATGTCGATACCATTGCGAAGAGAACCGTCTATTGTGCAGTTCTTCATCGAGATACGGCCGTAATTTCTCAGCACACCTGCCCACGTTGCATCATCGGAGCCGCCACGGAGCATATAGACATACTCCATCTGATTGTCGGAGCGAATGCTGTTATAGGTGATATGGCTCCAAGAGCCGTTGTTGGGGTTGTTGGCAGGACCGACAAACTTGATGGGTTTTTCTGAGGTGCCAACCATCTTAAGACCGGCATTCTCGCCAACCTCCACAGCGCCGTTGGTACCGGTGAACATGATTGTCACACCAGGTTCGATGGTAAGCAATGCGTTGCCTTCAACATTGAGTGTGCCGTCAACGATATAGTCAACGTCAAGCCCTAAGTCGGGAAGAGTTTTGTTCTCGCTGATGGCGCCACTCAAACTAGTGGCATCATCAATGTTGTCGCCGCCAGGAGTCTGCTGCTCCTCGGTCGGGTCGCACGCGGTGAACATCACGCCGCAAAGCGCGCTCACTGCTAAAAGTCTGAAAAGTTTCTTCATAATAATTATAGGTTTAGTTAATTAAATAATTCTATATAAATAATTAGTATTGCTTTCGGGAACATTATTGCATGTACGATTCGGAACTATTTGAATCCCAGCCGTCGGTAATGGCAGAAGAGCAGGTTTTCGTTCTCGTCGTAGAGGTGCATGCCCGACCCCTCGCAATAGCGCCAGACGGCGCATTCCTTACACTGCCCCTTCTTCATCCAGCTCCGGTCGCGGTATTTCCCAAAGCGCTCCTGCCACACCTCCCACAGGTTGTCCTCGTATATGTTACCCTGCGTGAAATTCGACCTGATGCTGGTGCACCCCGATATCGAGCCGTCCACCAGCACGCTCGCCACATCCACCCCTGCCCTGCAGGTGAAGAAATTGTCCCTCACCCTCTGCTCGTAAGGCCCCAGGAACCCTTCGCAGGCATAGTTCACCTCTATCCTGCCCTCCTTGCGGGTGCGCTCTATGAAGTCGAGTGTACCCCTGAACGCCTCGTCGCCCAGCTGCAGTTCCGGGTCGTTGGCGGCACGTCCCATCGGGAAGATGGTGAACACCCGCCAGCGCGGCACCCCGAGAGAGATGAGATACTCCTTGAACTCGTCAAGATGGGGATAGCTGCGAGGATTGACGCAGGTCACGATGTCCCACAGGAGGTCTTTCTCCTTCACCAGCAGTTTCACCGCCGCCTCGGCCCGCTCGAAGCTGTGGTCGTGCTGACGTATCCAGTTATGCTCTGCCTCAAAGCCGTCGAGGCTTATAGTTATCGAGTGCATCCCCGCCGCCATAAGGCTTTCCAGCCGCTGTGGCGTGAGCAGGTATCCGTTGCTTACCAAGCCCCACGGGAATTCCCTCCTGTACAGCTCCAGCCCCACCTCCTCTATGTCGTTGCGCATCAGCGCCTCGCCCCCCGTGAAGATGATGAACGTGTGGTGCGGATCCACGTGCGGCGTGATGTCGTCCACAGCCTTCAGGAAGTCTTTGGCCGGCATGTCCGGCTTGAGCGAATCCTGCTTGCAGTCGCTCCCGCAGTGGCGGCAGTGCATATTGCAACGAAGCGTACACTCCCAAAAGAGCGTACGCAACTGGTGTATCTGGGCGTCGTTGTGCCGCACCTTGCGATGCAGCTCAAGCCCCAATCGCTGCTTAAAGGAAATCCTATCCGCCATCAAAGACCTTTTAACAATTTCACATCTCCGCACCCCCACATCTCCACACCTTAACACCCCCTATCTTACCGGCTTCAGCTTGATGGTCACACCCTCTTTCTCAGCCACCCCTTTGTTCCAGCCTTTGCTTTCGGCTTTTATCTCGTCACGGGTGAACTCGAGGTTGATGACATCGTTCTGGTAGTTTCCGTTCGACGGGCCATCCACATCCCTCACGAACACTCTCATATACTCGCTGGGGAAATCCTTAGCCTTGATGTCAAAGGTGCCGTCATTCTTCGTGGTGTCGGCATATATCTTCATATAGTCTTCTATCTCGGGATTTTCCTCTCCGGGATTGTTCGGAGTATTGCCCATATTGCGGTTGAGCATCACCACCTGTATGCCCTTCACGGGCTTACCCTGATGGTTCACCACCTGGCCTTTCACATGATAGCTCATCGTCGGCACTCCATACATCAGCGCTGCCTGGCCTCGGTCGTCCTTTATGGGCTTCTTCTCGATTTGCTCGGACTGTTCCGACTCCTTCTGGTCGCTCGTGGCCGCCGGCTTCGACGACTTGCACGCCGTGAAGCCCAATACACTCATCAGCGATACAAGCAGCCAATTCTTCAATTTAAGATACTTGATTTTCATGGTTTGAATCGATTCGTATGTACTAATAACTCAATCATTGGATTTTTAGTATCTTTGCAAAGAAATTTCCCTGCTTGAAACTAAAAACTTGTGCCGAAGGCTGCAAACACCTTAGAAATAAATCAAACGAAGTGAGTCAAACTTGAAACTAAAAACTAAAAACTTGAAACTTGAAATCATATCCGGCCCCTGCAGCATCGAAAGCCTGCCCCAGTTCACCTCCGTGGTCGAAAGCCTCGTGGCCCTGCCCCAAGTCTCCATGATTCGCTGTGGCGTTTGGAAGCCGCGCACCATGCCCGGCGGCTTCGAAGGGCTGGGCGAGGAAGCCCTCCTTTGGATTGACGAGCAGAAGAAGGCTCATCCGCAGCTCAAGTTCTGCTGCGAAGTGGCCAACGCCCGTCACGTCGAGGCCACCCTGAACCACTCCATCGACGCCGTATGGATTGGTGCCCGCACCACCGGCAGCCCCTTCGCCGTCGAGGAAATCACCGAAGCCCTGCGTGGCTGCCACCTGCCTGTCTTTGTAAAGAACTCACCCGTGCCCGACATCCACGTCTGGATAGGCGCTCTTGAACGGTGCCGCAAGGTGGGGTTGACCCATATTGCAGCCATCCACCGCGGCTTCGACATCTACAACAACCTCGGCTACCGCAACAACCCCCTTTGGGAAATCCCCATGGAGCTCCACCGAATTATGCCCGACCTGCCGCTCATCTGCGACCCCAGCCACATCTGCGGCCGACGCGAAATGATAGCACAAGTCTCGCAAACCGCCCTCGACCTCCACTTCGACGGCCTGATGATAGAGGTACACCCCAATCCCGACCTCGCCCTCACAGATGCACGGCAACAGCTTAGCCCTGCCGAGTTCAAGGCGCTTCTGGAAAGGATCACCATACGCACAACCGACGAAAACAACTGCGAGACGGAGCTTCAGCAGCAACGCCGCAACATTGACGAGATAGACCGTCAGATACTCGAACTCCTCGCACAACGCCAAAAGGCGTCTCAGGCCATTGCCCTCATCAAAAAACGCGCAAACATGACCGTCTTTCAGCCCAACCGGTGGAATGACCTGCTCAACGACCACCTGCGTCAAGCCGAGTCACTAGGCCTCGACCCCACATACATAAAAGAGATTTTTGAAAAGATACACACCGAGAGCGTGAGGAGACAGGAGGCTGCAATAAACAACGCCTGATTGCACTACCGACACAACGCGTACCTGTCTATAGTTGCTCTATGGTTGCTCTATGGTAACTCTATGTTTGGGCTATGTGTAGTTAACGCATACCCATAAAAAAACAGACCCCCGACAAGCGGGGATCTGAAAAACCAATTTATGAAAAACCATTATCCCTTTTCCTATTCGGCGGCAGGAACCACGGAGACGTAGGAGCGATCCTCGCGTCCGCGTTTGAACTGCACTGTACCGTCGCAGAGGGCGTAGAGGGTATGATCCTTACCCATTCCTACGTTCTGGCCGGGGTTGTGGACGGTGCCACGCTGACGAACGATGATGTTGCCGGCGATGCACTTCTGACCACCAAATATTTTCACGCCTAAGCGTTTGCTTTCGGATTCACGACCGTTACTGGAACTACCGACACCTTTTTTATGAGCCATAACAAAATGTTTTAAAAGGTTTGTAACTTAGTTAATGCTGTTGATTTGGATCTGGGTCAGATAGTCGCGGTGACCGTTCATCTTCTGATAGCCTTTGCGACGGATTTTCTTGAACACCAAAACCTTCTTGCCCTTGAGGTGTTTCACCACGGTGGCCTTCACGTTTGCACCGGCGATATAGGGTTTTCCAACCTCCACTGCGCCGTCGTTGTCTTTGAGCATCACGGTGTCAAAAGAAACCTCGCTGCCCTCTTCGTTCTGAAGACGGTTGACGAAGATCTTCTGATCTTGAGCGACCTTGAATTGCTTTCCTGCGATTTCTACGATTGCGTACATTTTAGATTATTGTTTGATGATATTTTATCCACAAAACGGAGTGCAAAAGTACAACTTTTTTCAATACATACAAATTATTTTTTTCTTTTATTTCCTATTTCGCTGTTTTGCAAAGCGATAAAATTCAAGCAGAGCGTCCGGACAGGACAATATTTCGGCTCTTTTTGTTCCCGTCGATAGGTTTTCGGGGTATGGCCAGGGCTCTGTGTTAAGTGGGAACTTCAGATGCGAGATGCCCGAGAACAGGCCCAGTCCCTGCTCGCCGTTAATCTTCACGTTACTATACACTCCCGCGGGTTCGGCAAACACCTGCGTCATGCTGGTGGCATTGGCCACATCCAACAGGTATTTCACCCTTTCGGGGCGTATGGATTCTATATGGAGTGTCATTTCGTGCTTAAATCCGCGAACCTCGTTGGTATCGACCAGTATGGGGATGATAATACTGTGGGTGCCGGAGGTGCCGTTGAGGAGTTTGTCGTTACAGATGATTCGGTCATACACTGTGTATCCGCGCGGCAACACCACCAGCGGTGCCGAAACAAGGGCTTCCGACCCTGTGAGGGCATTGTCCATACACATGAACATATTGTTTCGATACACGGTGTCTATGGTGTCGAACCTGTCAAGACGCTCTCTGTAGCGCGAACCGCTGTCCCGTTCCGACACGGAGATATAATAGTAGTTCTCTTCGTCTGCATAGTCAGACAAGTCGAAACTTACAATACACAGGTTCAGCACCGTATCCGTACTCGGACTGCCTCCTGGCATCATCCATGTCAGCAGCGTGTTGCACGTCGCCACCTGCAGTGGCTTGGGTATCTTGGTGCCTGCCGTAACCTCATCGCCTCCCACTTTTATACTGATATTCAACGAGTCGCCTCCCTGCGGTATGTACGGAAAGAAGTAGTTGGTGCGTGAAATCGAGTCGGGATGCAACGACAGGTTTCCTGACGGCCCCGTCACGTTGAGCGTCATTCCAAAATTCCCGGCAGAGCCTCCCGTATTGGTGTCGAGGAAGAAACGCGACTGGGCAAAATTGACAAACATGCGGCTGCCGTCTGACGGCAATCCGTTGAGCACCAACTGCGAGGGTATCTCGTCAACATCGAACTCCACAACCTTCTGGCATGCGGCCATAACAATCGTGAGTATTATTAATATGTATGCCTTGACTTTCAAGTTATGTGTGTTTTGTGTGACCTGTGATGTGTGACCTGTGATGTGTGACCTGTGACCAGAAACTAAAAAAACAGAAACTAAAAACTAAAAACTAGAAATAAAACGTGTACGCCACCGACGGCAGTATTGGGAACAGCGACAGCTGCATCAGCGCCGAACCATAGCCCTGGTACGATTTCTCATTGCTCACGTACAGCATATACGGATTCTTGCGATTATATACATTATAGACACTTACGCTTATCGTGCGGTGCAACCGTGGGTTCTTGAAAGTCCGGTGGAAGTTGGCTCCGAGGTCAAGCCTGTGGTAGTTGGGCATACGGAAGTTGTTGCGACTGCTTATATACGACAGCGACTGCTCTCCTTGCGTCGTGTTGTAGTCCTCCGGGTCGTCCGACGCCTGCGGGTAACGCTGCATGGCAAGCGTCAGCGCATTGCCCGACGAGAACACCCATGTAGCACTGATGTCTATGTTCTTGTTGAACTTGTACGACAGCACTATCGACACATCGTGTCGGCGGTCGTACTTGGCGGGGAATGGCTTGCCGTTGTTCAGCACGTTCCCTTCACGATTGAACTGATGCATCGTGCGGCTCCATGTATAGCCTATCCATCCTGTGAACTTGCCGATAGAGCGCTGCACCAAAAACTCCACCCCGTAGGCCCATCCGTCGCCTGTCACCACCATGTCCTCCCAATTCGCCGTCGAACCGAACAGCGTCATGCCGTCCTTGTATTCCAACAAGTTGCTCATGTGTTTGTAATATCCCTCCACCGAGAAATCCGCGATGCCGCTCCAGCTGTAGAACAACCCCAACGCCACTTGGTGTGCCTTCATCGGCTTCACCCTGTCGGTCACTGGCAGCCACAGGTCTGTCGGCAGGCTTATCCCTGTTGTGGATAGAAGGTGCATGTATTGGTTCATATATGCGTAACCCACTTTCAGCGAAAGGTCGTCAGTGAGCAACAGCCGCCCCGACAAGCGCGGTTGTATCGACGGATAGAACGAGTTCTCTACCTGGAAACCGCTCAGGTGAAGGCCGTAGTTAATCTTCACCATCTGCCCTATCGACCAGTCGTCCTCGGCAAACAGCACATACTCGTTCGCAAGCGTCATCACCACTCCCGTCGAGGTATCGACCGTAAGCGTGTCCGACATCTGCACCTGGTCGAAATAGTTCACATGGCCCTCTATCACCTCCGGCGTAAACCAATGGTGTGTATAGTAGGCACCGAACCTCACACTGTGGTTGGGGTTGGGCGTGTAGGTGAAGTCCGTCCTGACAGTAAGGTCTTGTATGCCCGAGTTATACTCGCCCGTGATGGTTGACTGCTGCGCCGACGCCCCGGCTGCCGACTTCGCCACACCCCCGTACAGCGAGTTGGTGTAGCGCGTGTACGATGCCGTCGCATTCATAAATATCTTGGGTGTGAGTTCAAAGTTCCAGCGCAGCGCAGCCAGTATGTTGCCCCAACGATCCTTGGTGTCGAGGTATTGATCCTCGCCCAGGCTTGTGGACGTCCTGACGTTGGCATAGACCTTGTCGCTCCCCATATAGAAGCTGGCGAAAAGCCTGCTTCTGTCCGAGAACTTGTGGGTCGCCTTGGCGTTGATGTCATAAAACCAGTAGCCCGCCTTGAACTTGTCATTGTCGTTCTCGTTGCTTTCCCCTCTCCTCTCTTGCACTGCTTTGATTATCGGCACCATGAAGATATCGGCGTATGTGCGCCTGGCCGAAATATTGAACGTGGTTCGCTCCTTCACAATCGGACCCTCCAGGCTCACCTTTGCCGAGATAAGCCCTATCGACAGGTTGCCGTGCAGCTGCTGGTTGTTGCCGTTGTTCGCCGTCACGTCCAGCACGCTCGAAAGCCTCCCGCCGAACCGCGCCGGGAAGCTGCCCTTGTACAGCGTCACATTCTTCACCGCGTCGGTGTTGAACGCCGAGAAGAAACCGCCCATGTGGTTCACGTTGTAAAGCACCACGCCGTCCAGCAGGTAGAGGTTCTCGTCGGGCCCGCCGCCGCGCACATACATGCCGCTGCTGCCCTCGTTGCCGCTCTGCACACCCGGCAGCAACTGTATAGCCTTCACTATGTCCGCTTCGCCAAACAGCACAGGTATTGCCTTTATCTGCTCTATCGGCATCTCCGTCGCGCTCATCTGCGACGACTTCACGTCCTGCACCCTCTCAGCCGTCACCACCACCTCTTTCAGCTCTATGCTGTGGAACAGCTTGAAGTGGTAGGTACGGTTCGCATCGAGAAAAAAGCGTTCCATCACCGGCGAGTAGCCCACATACGACACCGACAGGTCGACCGAGTCTTTCTTCAGCGTCAGCGAGAAGCGCCCGTTGACGTCCGTAAGGGTTCCCTTGTTCGAGTGGCGGTCCAGCACCGTCACGCCTATCAGCGTCTCGCCCGTCTCCCTGTCTGTCACCGTGCCGCTGATAGTGTACGACTGAGCCCCAGCCGCCACCACAACGGAAACCAGCAAAACCGACAAAAAGAACCTTTTAAACATAGACTTTTAAACAACGTTTTTTCTCTTTTTTTATTGCAAATTTAGACAAATGAAAAAACTGAAGGCTGCAGAGTTTCCTCTCCACAGCCTTTGCCATCAGTTATTTTTGCGTCACTAAGTCATAGCAATATGTTTCATGTTTTTATATTTTTTTAATGTTTTCTAATCTACATACGTTCTGTGAGGCGTCATCATCGCAAAATTCAAATTCAGGTGCAACATGTATCATTGTGGCTTTGATGTTAATCGTATCGTAACTTCTGAATTCGGATGGTATATGTCCTGTTATGCAAGTCTCATATGAGAGGTATTCCCCATCCCGCAGTTCATATAAATATGCTTTTACAGTATGACCATACAATTTAAACCGCTCCGACTTCTGAATCATCACAAATTTACCTGTGACATCCATCGGAGGATACATTGAACCTTTTTCACAACCGGAAAAGCCGCACACGCATAAAAATGCTATTGCTGCAATGATAATTCTTTTACACATAATTGTTTGTTTTTTTCATTTTATTATACACCACGTAATTCCGACAACATATGTCATTTAACTTTTATGACTTTATGTCTTGTTGTCGCCTCTCCGCTCTTCACGGTCATGTAATACACTCCTGCCGGCAACGTCGAGAGGTCCAGCGTCATCTGACTGCTACCAGTTGTCGTTTGCTCTGGGCGAACACGCACGCCCATTGTGTTGTGGATGGTGATGTCGGTGATTGGCATTCCGTCTGTTTTGACATATACCAGGCCTGCCGTCGGGTTCGGGTAGACGCTGACTGCCGACTGCTGGCTGCCGGCCGCCTCCTCTATCCCATCGGTGCCGCAGTCCTCACCATACTTGTCGGCAAACTGTCCCCAATAGTCATCCGTCAGGTAAGCGTTCAACGTGCCGCAGGGGATGACAATGCTGTCGACGGTCGCTCCATAGAGGCATCCGTACCCATAGTAGCCATCATCCACGGAGACCGGAGGCAACGTGTTTTTCAATATCAGCATTCCGATACGGTGCTCATCGAAAGCCCCATATTCGATGGTGTCGATGGGGGCGGAGAATTCAACCCTGTTCAACTTACGTCCTTTCCAGAAAGCTTCATACCGAACGACCTTTAACGATGGCGGAAGTTGAAGACTGGACATTGCGCAATTTCCAAAAGCGTACGAGTCGATGGTCTCGACATCGTCACCCCAGGTGATGTGCGAAAGGGCGGTACAATACATAAATGCCTCCCTTGGAACTGTGCGCAAGCCATTCGGTATCGATATGGAGCTCAAGTTGGTGCAAAGTTCGAAACACGCTCTGCCCATCGTGTCGAGGGTCAACGGCATTGAGACAGAGGCCAGCGACGTGCAATAATCGAAAGCATAATCATCCATCCGCTCCAAATAGCTTGGCAAGACGATGCATTCCAGTGAGCTATAAGAGAATGCGTTGCTGGCGATCGTAGTTACTTCATCAGGGACATAGATATATTTGACATTCGAGTTGAACATAAAGCCACTCACAACACGCAATGTACTCGGCAGAATCACCGTGTCGGCACTTTTATGACACGACACAAGGGTGTCCCCACCAACGGAATAAATTGCCTTTTCGTCAATATAGTAGTGGGTGTTCCCTTCTGCAATGGTAAGGTTGGTTAGAGCTGAACAACCAGCAAAAAGATTGTCGCCAAGATACGAGACTGACGAAGGTATGACTATATTATTCAAACGATCGGAACCTGTAAAAGCCCAGAAATCAATACTGGACAAGCCATCGGGCAATGACACGCCCGTTATCGACTTGCAGTCGCAAAAGGCGCAAGGGGCAATGTGTCTCGTGTTTTGCGGCAATGTTATCGTCCCGCTTTTACCACGCGGGCATTCCACCAAGGTCGAAGTGTCTTTACTGAAAAGTATTCCGTCTATTGAAGTATAGTTTGGATTGTTCTCGTCCACATTGATGGAGTTTAGACCTTTGGCAGCGAGAGCCCACATCTCAATATTAGTCACCGATGCAGAGACACTGATTGTTGTAAGACCGCTGGCACCCCGAAAACAGGCCTCCTTTATCTGGACAACCGACGATGGAATGGTTAATCCCGACAGGGAAGCACCATAAAAAGCCATCTCACCCAATGCAACCACATCGTAGGTTTCACCGTTGTACGTCACAGTTGCGGGTATGTTCAGGTTGCCCCGATAAGTCTCACAAGACTCGCCACCAGCCACCTCTACGGTGTGATCGTCGGCAGAGAGAATCTTGTAGGCCAAGCCGCCGCTCACAAAATATTGCTCACTGCTCTGGGCCGATGCGACGGTAGTAAGTCCAAACAGTCCCAATGTGCCGAGAAAAAGAATGATTTTGTTCATAATGCTTTGTTTTAAGTTCATAAATAAAAAGGGTAAGACATTGAAGACTTACCCCTTGGTATCTTTTACAAAACGGTGTCCAAATATATGCATACAGCACTGTCTCCGTTATACATAGTCATTGCCGCAGGGTACCTGCCTGCCGGTATTAAATCTATACCGAGATCCTTGGCCATACTGGCAGATTCAATTTCAAAATCCGAATGGAACGTCATTGCTCCTGTCCTGGCACTATCTATTAACACCCCAACATTACTCGATAGTACCAGCGACTTAGGCAAGAAAAATCTGAAAGGATCCCCATCCTTCATCATTAGCCAACAAGCCTCATCGCCAGTAAGAACATCATCGATGTTGTACCCGCAAAAAATACTCCCAGGTTTGTTTGAGCAAGGTTGTGAGTTAATGTTCTTCCATAAGAAGTGAGGGGAGCAATCTTGGACATAAACACTTTTTGCCTTATTTCGAATGGGTTCATTATTTGTCAATTCACTTTCCTTGTTGCAGGCGACGAAGGTTACGACAACTGCTGAGATAATTATGACCATAATGGTCCAAATTGTTTTTTTCATTGTAGTACTTTTTTTATGATTTATGATTTTTGCTTTTGACCCGCAACAACAAAATTGAAAACCACGTTCTATATTATTGCTCTATATTGCAGGTGCTGCTTGCAGTGCCTGAGGTATCGCGAGCAAGGGAATATTTTATGAGATTGTCTGATTGATTGAATGTCCGAGTGCATTAATGTGTTAATGTGTTAGTTGCTCAAACAATAACGCAATCAAAAAATAACACAATCCTTTACTCTCCCTGCGATATACCCTTTCTTTTTTTTGCCACGACACAGCGGCACTGTCGATATACCTGTGCGGGGCTTCGTCCGATAAAATACATAATTGTTTGTTTCTTGCGGTCAGTAAAATACTGGCCAATCCTACAAACATATTACACACAAAAGGAGATGAATCTGACAACTGAAAAAAATTCAATCCCTCCTGTCAGATTTCCGCAAAAAGATGTGTAATCATGTATTTAAATACATGATTGTGCTAGACACTAACCACTGACAACTGATCACCGACCACTATATAACAACATTATTCGCAAGAATCCGTTTATAAAACACATGACCGACCAACACCATACATACACCACCCTTCACGATAGCTAACCATTTATAAGACAGCATTTTACAAAGTAACTCTATAGGAGTTTGCAAAGTATTGATTTTCAAGCACTAATCTTTCGATCCTTCGGCAACCTTTCGGTGGTCGTTTTATCATCCTTTTTCTTGCCCCATTCAAATTCGTTTGAAACTTTCTCACAGCTTGACCACCTTGTGACGGCACTCTCCGCTCTCGGTTGTAAGAATCAGGTAGTACATGCCAGCCGATAACCTCGACATGTCAATGCCTTCAGTCGTAAGTTGCACCGACACCTTTTCTCCGCGGACATTGTACACTTCCGCAGACTTTATCTCGCCCGCCTCGCTGTTGATATAAACCATACCCTGTGTCGGATTAGGATAGACGCTGACCGCCGACTGCCGACTACTGACCGCTTCCTCAATTCCGCTGCAGTCCTCATAGTAGAAATCGGCAAACTGACCCCAATAGCTGTCGGACAAATATGCATCCAACGTCCCACAGGGAATGACGATTGTGTCAACGGTGGCGTAATAAAGGCAGCCCAAGTCTTCACCATACTCTGGCATCGTTACGGTGACAGGCGGTGTTGTGTTCACAAATTGCAGCAAGCCTATTTGCCGCTGGGTGAATGCTTCGGGTTCAATAGTGTCGATGGGAGCGGTGAAGACCACCCTACCCATATCAGCCATGCCGTTATAGGAGGGGAATGCCGCCAATCCTATGGACCGCAAAGTCGAAGGGAAGATGAGGTCAGTGAATGCGCAATCGCCGAAAGCCGCTTCGCCTATAGTTTCAACCGCATCGCCCCAAGTAATATGAGAAAGAGAGGTACAGCTGTTGAATGCATCCGGAGGAATGGCACGCAAACCGTTTGGAATATCAATGGAAGTCAAGTTCTCGCATGAAAAAAAGCATTCTTTTCTCATCGTGTCGAGACTTGAAGGCATTGCAACACGTGTTAGCGAACTGCAATAGGCGAAAGCGCCCTCGCCCATAAGATCCAAATGGTTCGGCAAATCGATGCTGACCAGAGTGCTTCCATTGAACGTCTCGTCGCCTATGGTTGTAACCCCATCGGGTACATTAACATATCTCACGTTTTGATTTAGTCCAAAACCGTTGACATAGCGCAACGTATTTGGCAAAAATACAGAGTCAGCACTTTTGTGTGCCGAAAGCAGAGAGTCGCCATCCGCAGAATAAATCATCATACCGTCTAAATAATAGTGCATATTACCATCGGAGAGCGTAAGATTGTCAAGTGCCAGACAGTAGGCGAAAGGGTTTGGACCGATATGACTCACCGATGATGGAATGACTATATTGTTCAACCGCCTGTTGCTCCAGAATGCCCGGCAGCCAATGCTGGAAATGCCTTCATGCAGCGTTACACCAGTAATGTAAAAACAAAAAGTGAACGCATAGTTTGCAATATACTTTGTGTTCTGCGGCAGCGTTATCGCGCCACTCTTGGCAGCAGGACATGCCATCAATGTGGCGGTATCTTTGCTGAATAGCATTCCGTCTATTGTTCTGTAACTGGGATTGTTTTCATCCACGTTGATGGCAGTGAGGTTCTGCACCACAAATGCATATTCCCCAATCGATGTAACCGAGGCGGGTATGTTGATTGCCGATAGAGAACCCATAACATTGAAGAAGCAGCCGCGCTTAATCTCTATGACAGACGAAGGAATCGTAACGCTTGATAGAGTGGACCCTTCGAACGCCTCTTCACCCAAGGCTACCACATTGTATGTTTCGCCATTGTAAACCACCGATGGGGGAATGTTGATATTTCCGCGATAAAATGTACTACTATGTAGCGCTGTCACTTCCACGGTGCGATCCTCCGCTGACAGGATGTTGTATGCTATGCCGTCCGATTCAAAATATTGCGCCGACGCATAGAAGGGTAGGCAAAACAGGCTTAACGCGTTAAAATAAAGAATGATTTTGTTCATATTACGGTATATTTAGGTGTTTCTAAAAAAGGGTAAGACATTATTGCCTTACCCTTTATGCATTACTTACAAAACAGTGTCTAGTTGGATGCTTACGACGCTGTCTCCTTGATATGTGGTCATAGAGGCCGGATATCTGCCAGCCGGTATTAAATCTATACCGAGATCCTTTGCCATACTTGGAGAAAGTATTTCAAAATCCGAGTTGAAAGTCATAGAACCCGTGCGGGCACTGTCTATTAGAACACCCGCCGAATTCGACAACAATACAGGTGTAGGCAATATAAACCTGTTTGGATCACCGTCTTTCATCATCAGATAGCAGACCTCGTCGCCGTTAAGAACGGCATCAATATCAAATCCGCAAAAAGAGCCTGATTTTGCCGTACAATCCGGCGAATATCCAAATCTATATTTGAAGTGCGGACAAAAATCAGCAGCGCCATTTGCCATTTTAACACTTGACTGCACCGTCTCATTGTTCTGAATTTCACTTTCCTTGTTGCAGGCGACAAAGGTTACGGCAACGGCTGAGATAATTATGACCATAATGGTCCAATTTATTTTTTTCATAATTGTAGTATTTTGTTTTTTGATTTGTAGTTTTCGATGACCTACAACATTAATCCGAATACAGCGTTTTATTTTGTAGGTGTTATTTACAGTGCCTTGTGTGTTCTGGGTAGGGGTTATGAGATTGTCTGATTGATTGAATGCCTGAATGCGTTAATGTGTTAGTTACTCAAACAATAACACAATCCTTTACTCTCCCTGCGTCATACTTTTTTCCTTCCGCCCCGTCACAGCGGCACCATCAGAACCTGTGCGGGGCTATGTCAGATGAAATACATATCTGTTTGTTTTTGCGGTCAGTAAAATACTGACCAATCCTACAAACATATTACACACAAACGGAGTCGAATCTGACAACTGAAAAAAAATTCAATCCTTCCTGTCAGATTTTCGCAAAAAGATGTGTAATATTGTTTAAATACATGATTGTGTTAGTCATTAACCACTGACTACTGATCACCGACCACTATGTAACAACATTATTCGCAAGAATTCGTTTATAAAACATGACCGACCAACACCATACATACACCACCCTGCTTGAACGTCACCGTAAAATGCTGTGGTGCATGTGCTGGAAAAAGGCAAATGGAAACTACGACCACTGCCAGGATCTTCTGCAGGAGGTCTCCATTCAACTGTGGGAGAACCTCGGCAAGCTACGTCCCAATTCCACCTCTTGGCAGGAACGTGCATGGGTGCGTTGGCAGGCACGGTCGGTATTCTACCAAATCGACAGGCGGAAAACGCTATACACCGAGCCTCTAACCGAAGATTTTTTTCACTCCACCGCCGACGAAGAATCCGTTCATCGTAAAGAACTTCTCGACAACCTCATCTCAACACTCACACCAGACGAGCAACAAATGATGCAGCTCTATCTCGACGGCTATCGTGGAGACGAAATAGGTGCTGCGATGGGACTCAACCGAGATGCCGTCTATCAGCGGATGCGCCGCACCATACAGAAAATGCGCCGTGTGGCACTGATTCTGCTGGCCTTGCTGGTGACCACCGTGGTGGCCGTCGCCGTGGTCCCGGAGTGGAGACAATATTTCTTTGGCAAAGGGGGCGATGAAGAAAAGCTAATCGACACCATACCAACACCCCAAGAGCCCGCGCCGCAAAAGCTGGACACCATACCTTCGACAAATAAAGTCAGGCGCACACCCAAAACCAAACCGGAGCCTTTGGAGAAGCTGCCGCCATTGGATATCATCAGCTTCATGGACAACGGTGACGAGACCGTTCAGCCACCCGATGACGACGAGCCTACGGTCTCGCTCGATGGCACACGGCTCACTATCACCGGTGTCGATGGCGAGCTCATACGACTGTTCGACTGCACAGGCAACCTCGTGGCGGCGCAGAAGGCCACCGTCATCTGCACCATCGACCTTTTCCCGAGTACATCAGCCTTCAACGGCCTCGCAAGCAACGGATCGGCAATAGCGACAGGCAGTTGCAATGACTACATACTCCAGATAGGCGACCGCCCCGCGATGAAAATCCAGCTGCGGTAAGTGTAGGAAAATGCCGATTCGGTAAATTGCAAATTAATAAATTGCAAATATCACGTATTTAAGCTTTTACACATGTCGCTTCGATCTAGCTTCGATTTAGCTTCGAGTTGGAGGCCATCTCGCTTTAACCTCACAAGCACTATACCAGCCCCTCGGCACGGGTTGTATTGGAAGATGGAAGATGGAAGATGGTTAAGGTCTCGTCTACTCACACATTAACACATTCTTGGCCGAGCCAAGCGGCAAAGCCGTTAGCACACATTCACGCATTAACATATTCTCTTACTTGTGTAATGACCGTGTGAAATGTTAAATTGGGCTAAATGGGTGTTAAAAAAACTTAATCTTGGTCAAAGTTAAGGTCAACGTCAATGTTGATACTATGACTTTACCATGACTTTACCATGACTTTACTATGACTTTACTATGACTTTACTATGACTTCACTATGACTTCACCATAACCTCACCATAACCTCACCATAACCTCATATACATTAACCCCAACCGAAAGTAACCCATCTAAAGATTTTAAAATAGATATTCGAAAGATTTTGAGCGCAGCGACCAGAATAAAGATACGTGTAATCCGTGGAAAAGAGCATCAATTAAAACAAAAGACAGGGCATCACCAAGTGACGTCCTGCCTTTGTGGTTTTCTTGAAGAAAGAATCTATTTATTTCTTCTCAGCGGTGATCCTCTCAAGCCACTTCAGCATGCCGAACATGATGGCCATGGCGATGACGCAGATGATGAAGAACACCATCCAGCACATCCAAAGCTTGGGCAGCTTGTTGAACAGGATGGGTCCAATCATGATGAGCAGGTTGCCGATGGCGGTGGCGCTCAGCCACAAGCCTTGGCAGATACCCTGTATATGCTTCGGGGCAATCTTCGACACAAAGCTCAATCCCAGCGGAGAGATGAAAAGTTCTGCAACGGTGAGGAAGAAATAGGTCACAATGAGCACCCATGCGCCAGTCTTGGGCAGACGCTCAGCCACATCCTGTGCCAGATAGTCGGTGCCGCTCGGGTATCCAATCATACCGCAGAGTACCACAAGGAACAGGTAGGCCAACGCCACGAAACCCATACCCAGAGCGATCTTGCGCGGGGTGGAGAACTTGCGACCCCATGATGTGCCGAAAAGCCACATAATAACAGGGGTGAGCAGGATAACCAATGCGGGATTCAGGAACTGCCACACTTCGGGTGCCACGCTGTCGGAGTTGACGAAGTTACGGGCAAAGAGCGACAGCGACTGTCCGTTCTGGTGGAAGGCCATCCAGAAGAAGACGCAGATGCCCAGCACGGCATACAAGCCTGCCATACGCTGCTTGACATCCTTGGCCATAGCGGCGCGCTCTTCGGGTGCGATCTCTTCAACCTGCTCTTTGGCTCCTTCGACAACAGAAGCCTTGACTTTCTTCTCTGGATTGGGCATGCCTTTCTTGGTGCAGAGGAATATGACGAGCGAGATGAGCATGGCTGCAACAGAAGCGAGGAAGGAATAGTGTACGCCAGTGTTGAACACATCGAGGTAGTTCACGCAAGCCTGTGCCATATCGCCGGCAGCTGCATATCCTTCGTACGACTTCTCCATCATGGTAGTGAGGTTCGACATAGCGGTAGGATCCATATTGGCAGGATCGGCAAGGTACTGATGGCAGAGTGCAGGCAGGTCTGCATTGTAGGTCATGCCCTTCAATCCCAGCCACCACTGACGCAGCGATGGAGCCACAAACGGTGCCAGAACGCCTCCGATGTTGATGAACACATAGAAAATCTGGAAGCCTGGGTCACGTTTACTCTTGGCGTCGGCCAATGCCTCCGGACCTTTCTTTGCGGCCTCAGCTTCGAGGTTGTCATACATCTGACCAACCAATGCCTGCAGGTTGCCTTTGAAAAGACCGTTACCGAAGGCAATGACCAGAAGTGCAACACAGGTAATGACCAGGATGAGCATCTTCGAGCTGCCACCCGTCTGTGCAGGATCGAGAAATCCCATCAGGGGGATGGAAAGCACCACATAACCGGCTGCCATAGTAAGAAGACCAGCCTGGATGGTACCTTTATAGTTCTGCAGCTTGTCTGCGATGATACCGCCCGGCAGGCTCAACACATAGATTGCAAAATAGAATACGGCATAGATGATAGCCGCCACCTCGTCGGGAATACCGAATTTCGATGCCAAGAAAAGCAGCAAAACGGCATTCATGATGTAGTAACCGAAGCGCTCACCCATATTGGACAAAGCGGCTGCGATTAACCCTTTGGGATGTCCTTTAAACATGTTTGTAATTTTTTAGTTATTAATCTATTATTTTGTTTGTTTCTTCCGTTTTATAGCAAACCGAAGTGCAAATGTACTAAAATTTCTCAATTATAAGTAATTTTGCAGCTACATTATGGACAAATCTCTCATCGACAAAGCTCTCGATTGCCTGACCCGCGGCGACGTAATCCTCTACCCGACAGACACTATATGGGGTATCGGCTGCATAGCATCAAACTCCGACGCAGTTGAAAAAATATACTCCATTAAGCGCCGCGACCATTCGAAAAGCATGCTGATTCTCGCTGACCGCACCTCGTTCCGCACCGGCAACAAAGAGATCGACAGCCTGCTTCTTGATTCTTCCCGCCCCACTACGGTGATCATGCCCACCCGACTGCTTCCCTCCGACATAACCCTCGCCTCGAACCTGCCTGCCGACGACGGCACCATAGGCGTTCGCCTACCCAACCACTATTTCTGTCAAGAACTGATTTCACGCCTCGCTCAACCCATCGTGAGCACCTCAGCCAACTTCTCTGGACTTCCATCCCCCACCTGCTATGAAGAGATCTCTGATGAGCTGAAATCAGCCGTGGACTACTGTGTGCCTAACACACCTGACACCGCCTCAGGCGGAACCTCTGGCTCCAAAATCGTGAAAGTAGAACCTGACGGAAGCACAACTATAATCAGAAACTAACAATGATGCCCCAGCCCCTCTTCCAGATAAAGTCTCTCTCGCTCTTCGACGCCCATGCTGTCGAGGAGTGTCTGAAGTGGTTTCCAAAAGAGCAGGCTGAACGTATTGAGGGCTTCTCCAACCTCTCCCGCAAGATTGAGACTGCCGCCTCCTACAGCCTGCTGGTGGAGATGTTGCGGAGCAACGGACTACTGAAAGAGTTGCCGTCGATAGAATACGCCGAAGGCGGCAAGCCGTACATAAAAAACCATCCTGAGTTGCATTTCAACCTCAGCCACTGTCGTCGCTATGTGGCGGTGGCGATTCACAGCTCTCCTGTGGGGGTGGATATCGAGTGTCGTCGCAAGGTATCACAATCGTTGATAAAAAGGGTTTGCAGCGAAGACGAGCAACATCTGATAGCCGCCTCTCAAGAGCCTGATATGGAGTTTCTGCGTCTTTGGACCCGCAAAGAGGCCTACCTCAAATATACCGGCACCGGCATAGTGGAACCCCTGAACGGCATCCCGCCACAACCAACAGGTCACAGGTCACATGCCACAGGTCACACAATAGAAACCCACCCGCTGCCCGAAGGCGACGGATGGGTATCCATCTGCTATTAATGTGTTAACGTGCCAGTGTGTTAATGTGTTAGTGAGTAATCACCCGCACAATCACACATTCAAGCACTCACGCATCAATCACGCTTTTCCTATGATGTCGTATGGCACCGTGTCACTCATGCCGGGCATCTGCGGTTCTCCGATTTTCCCGAAAGTGTTTTCGAAACGGTTGATGTTGTCCTGCATCGCCATCATAAAACGCTTGGCGTGCATCGGAGCCATCACTATGCGCTGACGCACGGTGGGGTTCTTCGTTCCAGGCATCGCTTGTGCAAAGTCAATAACAAATTCTGATGGAGAATGAGAGATAACAACCAAATTGCTGTATGTGCCTTTAAGCACTTCTGGGGAAAAGTCGAGGCTCAACTCCTGTTTTTTCTTGTCGTCCATGATAAAAAATTATGATATTAGATGAATAACTTTGATAGATAACGTAGATTAGGAAAGATTATTGCAATAAATACAGTACAAGTGTCCAGACAAAGAAACAGACGACCGTGAAAACAAAAAGCGGCGGGTGCTGTCGCACCCGCCGCTTGAATAAAAACCATTATTCCTATCTCAGCAGTGTCACAGTGCCAACCTCTTCCATCTCCGACTCAGGCTCCGCCACGGTGCTGTACAGTATCCTATAGGTATATGTTCCCTGCGGACACTTCTTGCCATCGTGCGTTCCATCCCACTTGTCTCCCATAGAATCGGAGTAGAACACCAGCAGACCCTCACGCGTGTAAACCCACATCTTGTAGTTGCTGATTCCCGTTCCGACAGCTCCAAAGTAGCTGTTGTCGTCCTGCGACGGTGTGAAGGCATTCGGCACCCACAGACCAGCGTTGACATAAGGTATAGTGCGACGCGCTGTATCGGCACATTCTTCATTTCCGACAATAAGGACGATGCTGAGAGAGTCAATCGGAGGCACGATCTTGTCGCTGATATGGTGACCGTCGCCATAATAGACACCGTCAACATACCATGCCTTCCAATCTGCGCCGCCACTGCGATCCGTAGCATTCCATTCCGTCCTGTCTATCGTCAGGTAGGCTGGATGTGCG
>JAEEGL011242651.1_pt1 | contig 148468 bp, 113 predicted proteins | sample 9134231 | NCBI WGS metagenome assembly JAEEGL01 (sample SAMN16246548, study PRJNA631951) | gut metagenome | biome: gut microbiome; feature: rumen; material: fiber-attached | host: Bos | place: Iran: Karaj | collected 2018-10 | reverse complement strand
ATGTCAGCAACACCAAGGAACTCTGCGAGAAGGAGCCTGAGAAGTGGGGCACGTGGCCGCAGTGGTGGCAGGACAACGACACACGCCTGGTTCACTTCATCGGCAAGGACAACATCGTGTTCCACTGCATCATCTTCCCCGTCATGATGAAAGCCCACGGCGGTTACATCATGCCCGACAACGTGCCCGCCAACGAGTTCCTCAACCTGGAGAACGACCAAATCTCCACATCACGCAACTGGGCCGTGTGGCTCCACGAATATCTTGAAGACATGCCCGGCAAGCAGGACGTGCTGCGCTATGTACTGACAGCCAACGCCCCTGAAACAAAGGACAACAACTTCACCTGGAAAGACTTCCAGGACCGCAACAACAACGAACTGGTGGCCGTCTACGGCAACTTCGTCAACCGTGCCCTCCAGCTCACCAAGAAGTACTGGAACGGTGTAGTCCCCGTCTGTGGCGAGTTGCAGGATGTAGACAAGCAGGCCCTTGAGGAGTTTAAAGACGTAAAGGCTAAGGTGGAAGCTCTGCTCGAACAGTTCAAGTTCCGCGATGCCCAGTTCGAGGCCATGAACCTCGCCCGCATCGGCAACCGCTATATCACTGAATGCGAACCGTGGAAGGTCTGGAAGACCGACCCGAAGCGCTGCGAGACCATCCTCAACATCTGCCTGCAGCTCACCGCCAACCTGGCCATCGCCTTCGAACCCTTCCTACCCTTCTCATCAAAGAAGCTGCGCGAAATGCTCAACATCGACAGTTTCGACTGGGAACAGCTGGGCAGCACTGATTTGCTGAAACCCGGTCACCAGTTGAGTGAGCCAGCCCTGCTGTTTGAGAAGATTGAGGACGAGGTAATCCAGAAGCAGCTCGATAAGCTGGAGGCTACGAAGAAAGCCAACGAGGCTGCCGCCTACAAGGCCGCTCCCATCAAGGACACCGTGAGTTTCGAAGACTTCGAGAAGCTTGACATCCGCGTCGGCCTGGTGAAGGACTGCCAGAAGGTGAAGAAGAGCAAGAAGCTCCTGCAGTTCACCATCGACGACGGCACCGGCCAGGATCGCACCATCTGTTCCGGCATCGCCCAGTACTACGAAGACCCCTCCGTCCTCATCGGCCGCCGCATCCTCTTCGTAGCCAACTTCGCCCCCCGCACCATGATGGGCATCGAGAGCCAAGGCATGATCCTCTCCGCCGTCGACCACGACGAAACTCTCAGCGTGGTCACCACCACCAAGGATGTCACCCCCGGCAGCCAGGTAGGATAACATGATATTTTCTATCGGACACTGAGTAAATGATGGAAAAAAGAGGATACAGCTATGACAAGAAGACAATATCCTGTCGGCATTCAGACATTCTCAAGACTTATTCTTGACGGATATGTCTATGTAGACAAGACCGACCTCATTTGGGAGTTGGCTCATTATGCCACCTTTATCTTTTTGAGTCGGCCTCGCAGGTTCGGCAAGTCACTCCTGACCTCTACGCTGGAGTCATATTTTCTGGGGGATAAAGAACTGTTCGAAGGGCTGAAAGTGATGGATTTGGAGGAAGAATGGGAGCAGTACCCAGTTCTCCGTCTGGATTTGAGCATAGCCAAAGGGCAACCCAATGCAGCGGAGCTCCGCTCGACCCTGATGTGGCTTCTGAGGCCTCTGTCGGATATTTATGGTAAAAAGGAAGATGAGACAAGCCCTGGCAAACTTCTTACAGGCATCATTACTCGTGCCAAGGAATACGGGCACACCTACTTATCTTATTCGACAGCTCAAGTTGTTTAACGCCGACATTACGGCTATGGACAATCTGGAAGTGCCAGCTTCTGCTTTTGACCTGCCTACGGAAAATATGCATGACGCGCTACCACTTCTATATCAAAGCGGCTATCTCACTATTAAAGATTTTGAGCCTGAGAGTGGGATTTACACACTTTCAATGCCTAACCAGGAAGTTCGCTCCGGCTATGCCGAAGGACTGCTTCCTGCATATACAGGATTGATGGCGAAGGACGTTCAGACGGGATTCGCCTTGAAGTTCTGGCGCGCTTTGAAGAAAGATGACATAGACCTTGCCCTACGTGAAATGCAAGCTTATCTGAGCAGTTTACCCTATGTGGAAGGATTTAAGAAGAAATTGGAAGATGTGGCTACAGATGAAGGCTTCTATGAATACACCTTATATCTTATCTTCTCCATGCTGAATGTCTATGTCCGTACCCAAGTAAAATGTGTACAAGGGCGGACAGATATTGTTGTGTTTATGCCCACAGCCATCTATGTGATGGAACTGAAAGTGAATGGAACTGCCCAGGAAGCCCTTGACCAAATCAACAGCAAGAGATATGCCGTTCCCTATCAAACCGATGGAAGGCGTATCATAAAGATGGGAATCCGCTTTAGCACAGAGACCCACACCATTGATGATTGGACAATCGATCAGTTAGACAATCAATAATCATTTGGCTGAAATGCCCCCAAACGCGGCTACCTCGTCTACGATCGCTTCTTCGGCATGTGGCTCAAAAGGCTTGCCAGATAGCAAGCATCGTCAAATCCGCACCATTGATGATTGGACAATCCATCATTTTAAAAGAAGAGAGAAAAAAAGTTGTAAAAAGAATAAAAATTATTCAGCCGTTTGATGGTATTTTTGTATCTTTGCGGCTGAATAATTTTTGAATCATGAAGAATCTGATCGTTGCAAGAGAAAAGGAAAAAGCTGAGCTTGAGCGGGTTACATGCGTGTCGCGGAGGTGCTGAGTGGCAATACATGTGGTAACACTAGATGAGTTGTTTTGGTAAGTATGCCGTAGGTCTGAATAATTTTTAATCAAGAGGGGTTAAATTAGGAAGAAAATGTTTGCTGTATGGAGGCAGCTCCGGGATCAACTTGAGTTTTCTCAATATGCCAGAGCAGAATTTGATGATTCGTAGTTTCAGGGGACGATCTTCTTGTAGAGGCTCGTCTTTCCAAATTGTTTGCGACTGATATTTAATAAATGTGCTTCTAAAGGGATGGCGATTGCTGGCCCTCCAAGGCTTACGGGTAGTAAAGTGCAGAATAGCGGGGTCTTTTATTGTTTCCATTACCTCTTTTAAATGTATTCCGCAATTGGTTCCTTGATAAAGGAAACCAGATCCCAAATTATATGTTATAGGAAGTAAAAGTTTATGTTCGTTAAAGACGTAGTTCAGTACATCCTGATCCTGAAATTGTATCCATTCGCTGTGGTTGACGATAAAAGAGTTAAACTCTTCTGCCACGCTGTGTTCTCTCCACCATTTGAGGTTGATGAGCAAAACGCCAGCATTAAAGTAACCCGTCCAAGGACATAAATGTAGGTGATTGTCTTTCTCAAAATCAGCTTCACTGACATCGGGAACTCCCGCTACAGCATATTGCGAAATGTCAGTCTTCCATAATGCAGATAAAGATTTTCTGCAGATGATGTCGCCATCGAGATATAGAACCTTGTCAATATCCGATGGGAGTATCTTTGCCAAGTCCAATCTGTAATAGGTCGCTTGAGTTATACTGGGGTGATTCTCTCTTTTGGGTAATTTTTCATAATTGGCACCGTCCACACAATAAAAAGCCACAGACTTATGGGGGAAAGCCTGAACCGTCTTTCGCAGGTCTTCTTTCTGATGCTCAGTCACCCCTTTGTCTATGACAATATGGAAAGTTATAGGTTCGTCTGAATTATTTACACAGACAGAAAACATCATCACACCTGTTGGCATGATGAAATGAGTATCCGTACAAGCAACAATTTCCATCATATAATTTTTTAGAACTCACCGTAAAACAGTTTCATGACATGTTTAGTTTTCATTTATCCGTGCAAAAGTAACATTTTTCTTTTGACAATCCAATTTTTTTCAGAAAAAGTTCATACCTTTGCATTTGCAGAATCAAACAAACACAAAACAGACATACAGATGGATAATATAAAAGAAAAGATTGACTTTGTCATCACCTGGGTTGACGGAAACGATCCGAGGTGGCAGGAAGATCGCAATCACTATGCAGCATTAGAGCATAGAGAGATTGACAACAACAATGCCAGATTCAGGGATTGGGATACGCTTCGCTACTGGTTCCGTGGAGTAGAGAAATTTGCCCCTTGGGTAAACAAGGTGTTCTTTGTCACCTATGGTCATTTGCCCGAATGGCTGAATACAAATCATCCCAAATTAGTCGTTGTAAAACATGAGGACTTTATCCCTCATCAATATTTGCCAACATTTAGCAGCAACGTCATAGAGTTTTATTTTAACAAGATTAAAGGCTTGTCGGAGAAATTTGTCTATTTCAATGACGATACGGCCTTGTTGGATTATGTTAAACCTGAGAGATTCTTTAAAAAAGGACTACCTTGTGATCTTGGTGGAATGTCAATAATGGGGCACCCACAGCCGACCATATTTGACAGCAATGTGTTTTTAGCAACTGCTTTGGTCAACAAGCATTTTGACAAAAAAACTGCAATCAGGAAGAACCCGTCAAAATGGTACTCTTTAAAGTATATTGGTATTTCCTGGAATAATTTGAGCATGTGTAGGTTGACTAAATTTCCCGGTTTTATGATGACTCATCTTCCACAAGGCTATTTGAAGCAGACATACGAAGAAGTTTGGAATCATTGTGAGGATGATTTGAAAAGAACATCTCTGAACAGATTCCGGTCTTATGGCGATAGCGCTCCATGGCTGTTAAGATACTGGCAGTTAGCATCTGGCAACTTTATCCCTTACAATGTCTATAAAGACGGGAAGTATTACGACATAAAAGACGAGACGATTGAGAAAATATCAAAATGCATCATTCAGCAGAAGAAAAAGCTAATCTGTTTGAATGACACTCCTACTGATATGGATTTTGAGAATAACAAAAGAAAAATCTGTAATGCGTTCGAAAAGATATTACCCGACAAATGCCTCTTTGAATTGTAATACAGATTATCACGGGTTTCCGTGCATTGTTTCTGCCTTCACATAATAATTGTCCGGATTATTATTTGGAGCACTCCAGCCAATCCAAATTGCAAAGTTGACAAGTGCCCAATAAAAACGATGGCGGCCACAATAGTGTCGCTGTTCATGCATATCTTTCCACTCTGTCATGTTGCGGTAATATACAAACTCTGCTTTATACGGGTGATGCGAGTCTTTATGCCACAACTTTGGACAGGCAGAGAAATGTACGATAACTGGATGCTGCTGTCCTTCTTTGATTTGCTCATCGAAAACATACGTCAGTGGCACCTGTTCACGACAAAACAAGAAACAATTTTCCATATTATATTTTAATGGCAATACTATCTTGTTTTCACGAAATAGCAGGTTCATAATATCCTGGTCGTGGCATCTTAATATAGGTCGTTTATCCCTGACAATCTGTAAGAAATCTTTCAAGACATGATGCTCACGCCAGTATTTCAGGTTGATGAGCAGGACACCAGAGTTAAAATAACCGAGAGACTGAGGATAACGGAGACGATTGTAATGGATTACGGTACAGTTTTCAATATCAGGAACTGCAGCAATTGGATGCCTCTCAATGTTTGTGCTCCATAATTCCCTAAGAGAATCGCGAACAATTATATCTCCATCAAGATATATGATTTTTTCCACTTCCAAAGGCAGAACTTCTGCAGCAAATAATCTGTAATATGCAGCCATACTTGTTATGTGCTGGCTTTGATAATCCAAGCCTATGGGGAAATCCTGAAACAGATTGTCATCCATTACATAAAAAGAAATAGAGCCACCTCTGTTTTCTACAATATTACGCAGGCTGTTCCTGTTCTTTTCCGTAAACTCCTTGTCTGTCATCATGTGAATGGAAAAAGAATCTTCTTTGCTGTTTTCAAACAAGGAAGTAAGCATTACACCTATTGGCATAACGTAGTTATTATCTCCACTCACTAATATTTCTATTTTTTCTTTCATTCTGTCTAGTCATGAAAACGTGTTGCATTATTGTGAATTATGTGCAAAAGTACAAAATTAATTTGGAAATCAAAAAATAAAAGACTATTTTTGCAGTACAAAACGATGGAGAACTTAAAGGAAAAAACTGCAAAAGGCCTCTTTTGGGGTGCAATGAGCAACGGAACGACACGGGTGCTCAGCATTCTTTTTGGCATTTTCCTTGCCCGTCTGCTTACCCCGGCTGAATATGGCATTGTCGGAGTACTTGCCATTTTTACAGCAATAGCAGGAACCATACAGTCCGGGGGATTTGGAGCAGCCTTGATCAATCTGAAAAACGCCACAGAGAACGACTATAACTCTGTGTTTTGGCTCAACATTTGTGTCAGCACGGTTTTATACCTTCTGCTTTTCTTCTGCGCTCCAGCGATTGCTGCCTTTTTCAAGCAGCCATGTCTTGTGCTGGTTTCACGGGTTCTTTTTTTATGTCTTCCCATCTCGGCTATAGCTTTAGTAAGTGGAACATACCTTGCTAAGAATATGATGAACCGCGAATTAGCTGTTATCAGCATCACAGCACTTGTCATTGCTGGTATATCAGGTATCATTCTTGCATCAATGGGATTCTCCTATTGGAGTCTGGTATGGCAACAACTCATCTATGTGACTGTTTGTGACATTGGGCGTTTCTATTATGCTCCTTGGCGTCCAACGATGCATATTGATTTCAAGCCTGTAAAAAGGATGTTTCCGTTTAGCGTGAAGCTCTTGATTACGGGCATTATCAACAGCTTGAACCAGAGTTTCCTGACCTTCGTTTTCGGCCGTCTCTTCTCCATGAGCACTGTGGGAAGCTATTTTCAGGCAAACAAGTGGAATTCTATGGCCAATTCCACCATTTCGGGCACCGTAGGCCAGATAGCTCAAACGGTGATGGTGTCTGTCATAGATGAACATGGACGGGATGTTCGTGTTTTCCGAAAGCTGCTTAGATTCACGGCTTTCCTGTCCTTCCCCTGCCTGCTTGGACTCGCAATGGTGAGCCATGAGTTTATTTTGGTTACCATTGGCGAGAAATGGACAGAGTCTATTCCTTTGCTGCAAATCCTATGCATTGGCGGAGCTTTTCTTCCTTTCTACACGCTCTATCAAAATCTGGCCGTCAGTCATGGAAAAAGCAATCTCAATCTATGGCTTACCATCGGCCAGATCACATTACAGACATCCGTCATATTTCTGCTATACCCTTATGGCATCCTGTCCATGGTCATCGCCTTTTCCAGCCTTTGCATATTGTGGCTGGGTGTCTGGCACCTGCTTACGCACCAGCTGATAGAACTCCGTTTCACAGATGTCCTGAAGGACACTCTGCCATTTCTACTCATAACCGTGGCCATCATGGCAACCACTTTTTACTCCACTCTTTTTATTGAGAACCTACGGCTTCTGCTCCTTGCTCGTATTCTTGTTGCTGTATTTTTATACTACGCCATCATGCGTCTGTTCAATGTAACTATTTTCAATGAATGTATGGAGTTCCTCAAAACAAAGAAGAGATAAAGAAGAAATAATTTATCACACAGAATTTTTGATAAAAATGCCTAACACTACACTAGTCTCTTGAAATGCGTTTATACAAAGGCATTTTAAGCATGTAGTGTGACTACATAAGACTACACAAGACTACACAAACACAAGTATTCGACTGTCATTTCAGGCAAAGAAATGCTTGAAATGCCTTTATTTAAAGGCGTTCTACTAAAAGTATTTAAGTTGTATACAACTCGTATTCAAGCTGTATACAACTTGTATTTCTGCTAGATACAAATTGCCTTTAACGTGAATCAGACGTGTAGCTCATCCCAAATCAAGATAGACCATATTGTTACACTGCGACATAGCGGCTCAGAGTACCGGTACCCGTACTGCACTATGAGCAATAATATCATTTTGACGTGTGTCGAAATTACTCTCGCTCGAAAATATTCAAAAAACTTGGGGAAGTAGTGTTATTCTTAATCACTTAAAACAAATTCAGAATCAATTGTATTTGGATTATTCGATAAAAAGATGTAATTTTGCACTCGGTATATAAATGAAAGTGCCTTTTTCGCATGAAAGTTTCGATTATCATTCCCGTATATAACAAGGAACAATATCTGAGGCCCTGTCTGACAAGTGCTTTGTCACAGGACTTTGAAGACTATGAGGTGATTGCCGTGGACGATGGTTCTACGGATTCCTCTGGGCGTATCTGCGACGAGAAGGCCAGCAAAGACAGTCGACTGCGGGTGATTCACACGGAGAATGCTGGTGTGACAGCAGCCCGCCGTCGCGGTATGGAAGATGCAAAGGGAGAATTTGTCATGTTCTGCGACAGCGATGACCAGCTGTTACCTCACGCCATACGTAACTCTTACGAAGCAATCATTGCCAACAATGCCGACGAGGTGATTGCACCTTACCAAAATCAACATGGGAAAATCTACAACACTGGCCAACGTGGCTTCATCAAAGCCGAAGAAATTATCCAGGACTTTCTGGCTGTGAGGAATTCGTTCCCTTCTAATTGGGCCATTCTGTTTAAACGTTCTCTTTTAGATGGCTGCCTGGACATTCCGCACGAAATCATCAATGGCGAGGATATCTTGTTTCACATCCGCGTATTAATGAAGCTCCCGAAAGTCTATTGCATTGCGGAAAGTAATTATATTTATAACCAAGGACTGCCCAACAACAGGGAAATAACACTTCAGCATCAAATCGCCTATGACAAAATATTAAGAGATACTTTACAACCTCTCTGGTCAGAGATGAAGTTCTCGTTTTTGTTATTCCAATTAAAATGGTATGAATGGTTCCTTGACAAAAAGCAGTTTCATGTATTCAACGAATACTATCGCCCTTTACGTAAACAATTAAGCAAGGACATCCCTTTGAAAGAGCGAATCACAATTCTCCTCCCTCCTCGCATCAGCTACTTCTTAGTACACGGTTACAAGAAATGGCTGAGCCTAAAGCGTACTTATTGTTAGCTCGTTGAACTTATTTCAACATCGATTATCTGAGAATTAAATTGAGACAATCATAAAGGTTATGTGTCAATTTGGATGGTGGAAAAAAATCTGCGCAATTATGAAAAATCTTTACAATGACCCTTCTGAGATTCGCTCAGAATTCACCAAATGGTCACTCGTCGCAAATGAACAAATTATGAGCCAACTTGTAAACAACTGACAGTCAGCAAATTGGAATTCAGAAGACATCTTCGTACTCCAGAAATAGCCGATTTTTGCCATAAAAGAGGCTTGGTTTCAACACAAAAGAGCCATAGTTTCGATGCGTTTAAGCCTTGTTTCCGATGCGTCCGAGGCTTACTTCCATGCAGTCTGTGGCTTGTTAACTCCGAAACAGCAGGTCATTGACCATGAAAGAGCTGCTTCCAGCGCCTTCGTTCGTCCAGAAGTACCTGCCAGGAGAGTGCTTATTTTTATGAATTATCTTTACAAAACAAAGCTGCTTTCAGGCACATGAACTCTCTTCAAAAGTGGTTCTGCGTTTTTACTGCCCAAATAGACGCAGAATAAAAAAATTGCAAATATCGAAGTATATATTTTGTTATTAAAAATAATAGATGTAAATTTGCAAGCTAAAAGAGAATGTAAATGGACAAAAACATTATAACCGTCACCTCACCGTTGCTACCCAACCTTGAGGAATTCCATAAACTGCTGAAGGAAATCTGGAACAGCAAATGGATTACTAACAATGGTAGCTTCCATCAACAGTTGGAAAAGGCGTTGGCTGACTATCTGAAGGTACCCTACGTGAGCCTCTTCACGAATGGAACATTGCCCCTTATTACAGCCCTACAAGCCCTACGTATTACAGGCGAGGTCATTACTACGCCCTACTCGTTTGTGGCTACGACCCACGCCCTGTGGTGGAACGGCATCAAGCCCGTGTTTGTTGATATTGACCCCATGAGTGGTTGTCTTGACCCCAACAAGATAGAAGCTGCTATTACTCCAAAAACAACAGCCATTATGCCCGTTCATGTTTATGGTAAACCATGTGACGTTGATGCTATTCAGCAGATTGCCAACAAATATGGCTTGAAAATCATCTATGATGCCGCCCATGCATTTGGTGTGGAAGTTGACGGCAAGAGTATCCTTAACGCTGGCGATTTGTCGACGCTGAGTTTTCATGCGACAAAAGTCTTTAACACCATTGAGGGGGGCGCAATGGTGATGCATGATGAGAATACCAAAAAGCGCATTGACTACCTGAAAAACTTCGGCTTTGCAGGTGAGACGGAGGTGGTCGCACCAGGCATCAACTCGAAGATGGACGAGATGCGCTCAGCCTACGGTTTATTAAACCTCCAGCAGGTCGATGCAGCAATTGATGCACGCCATCAAGTGGCTATCAAGTACCGTGAGGCACTGCGTGACGTTGAGGGTATCACCTTTTGGGATGATGTGCCGGGCGTACGTCATAACTATTCGTACTTCCCCATTTTCATCGATGCCCAAAAATATGGCATGAGCCGCGATAAACTGTATTTCAAGATGAAGGAGCAGGGTATTTGGGGGCGTCGCTATTTCTATCCACTTATCAGTTCGTTCTCTACCTATCGCGGTTTGGAGAGTGCCACACCTGAGAACCTGCCTATTGCTACAAAGATGGCCGACGAGGTTATCTGCTTGCCTATGCACCACGCGCTGACGGATATAGATTTAGAGAGGATTGTTAATGTATTCTGACTTTAATCATGAAATGTGGAAATCATAATATGTGTATAATAGTCATACCCTATTATTTTGTAAAAAAGAAAAATGATACGATTCTCAATAGTTTCAGAACAAGTATAGCTATTCTTGACTCGCATAATCTCTCACAGTTACTATTCAAGTTACCTGTTTTTTAAATTATAACGCTGCGGTTTTTTGAGAATGAAAAAAAGAACTCGAAATTCAAGCATTGAACTATTGCGCTTACTCAGTGTTTCAGGCATTGTTATGATGCATTGTTACTCTTTGATTGATGAAATTCATGCTTCGGCTTCCAATATTTTTCTAGGCTTTTTTATCAACGCTGTCTGCAACACTGGTGTGACGTGCTTCATTCTTACGTCAGGTTATTTTGGCGTTATTTGGAATCGCAGCAAGTTTGTGGAGCTGGCGGTACTTACAACTATCTATGCATTGCTTGCAGGAATTTTTGTACATGGCTTTTCGATAACTGCTATGGGCACTTTATTAGTTATTCCTTGCTATACTCACTGGTTTGTCGCCTGCTATTTATTACTTATGCTTATATCACCATACATTGACGTAATGATAAGAGAAATTAACCACAGGCAGTTCAAGCGCCTACTAATAATTCTGTTTATCACCCTGTCTTTATTACCTACACTGAATATTGGACATAGTAATGATAGTATTGTTAGTGGTGGTGGCGGAAAGTGTTTTACGTGTTTCGTCTTTTCATATCTTATAGGGCGATATATACGTCTTTATGTCGATGGCTTTCTTAACCGTCGGCAAGCTTTAGTTGTATTTGCAGGTTGTACGCTGTTAATACTTGCCCTAAATATAGGTGGTTCTATGGTTATGGGCAAAAGAATTATCAACTTCCACCTAGATTGTAGCCCACTCATCATCGCTTCGTCGGTAGCTATCTTCTATTTTTTCAAAAGCTATTGTTTCCATTCTCTTTTCATCAACAGCGTTGCAAGGAGCGTATTCGCTATTTGTGTCATGAATAGCATATATCAGTTTTTTGACCGAGAATACGTGTCATTGGCGACACATTCGGCTGAACCTTCTTTTATATTGTATTTTTTGTTTTTAACAGTTGTCACATGGGGATCTTGCGTCATTGCACATTTTTTTGTCATGGCATTAAAAAGTATTTGTTTTTGGCTTGTTAACAGACACCATAAGTGTCTATAAAATATAGAAAAATGAAAAAAGTTGTACTTTTCAGAGGAGGACTAGGAAACCAGATATTTCAGTATGGAATGTATACATGGCAGAAATCTATAAAACATCAAAATGTCTGCTATTACTATTCCGACTACGACCATAATGGTTTTGAATTAAACAAATATTTTGATGTCAATTTAAAGAAAGCGTCAACTTTCTATTCTTGGCTTTATTGGCTGATTTGGCGTTTGAATAAATATGGAATCTGTAAGAAGTTTATGTATTTTGAAGGTGGTAGAGCACAAAAAAACAGCGACCTTTTTGTGTGGGGGTACTGGGTAGATAAACAGTATTTTATGCATAAAGGATTCAATCTTACCTATAAACAACCACAGCTTTCGGTGCGTAATAATAGGATTTTAGAATTAATGAAAGACGAAGAAAGTGTAGCTATACATGTACGTAGGGGTGACTATTTGTTGCCCAAAAACCGGGAACGGTTCAATATGCTTGGAGCTGACTATTATTTAAAAGCTATTACCTTGTGTCGCGAAAGGCTTGGCACTTCTATTCACGTCTTTTTCTTCTCTGATGACATAGCTTGGGTTAAGGAGAACATACAAGTTGAGGATGCTGAATATATTGATTGGAATACGGGTAATGACAGTATTTACGACATGTATCTCATGAGCCATGCCGATGCAAATATTATAGCCAATAGTACATTCAGTTTCTGGTCTGCATTTATGAATAAGCGAAAAAGACTTGTCATTTATCCAAAGAATTGGTATGCTAACGGGTGGCTCCCTGGTGATATCTTTCCTGATGACTGGTTGGCATTATAAATTATAAGAAGTTGTATTTAAGTGATTATATTGGATTAATATATTAAGGTAGGAAAAAAAGATTTCAAAAAAATGGACAAAACTGTTTATATACTCGGTGTTGGACGTAACACAATCGTAACAATAGACTTGGCAGAGTCTTGTGGATATACTATCGGAGGTCTGTTTCATTATCTTGATGATAGAACTGGCGAAGATTATTTTGGACATCGGATTATCGGTTCAAATCGGGAACTCTTTACTAAAGATTTGAACGGAATGTCTTTTGCAATTAGTGTTGGAGACAACACCATCCGATTTGAACTATATAATAGAATTCTACAATTAGGAGGAAACATCCCTCTATTGATACATCCCACAGCTGTCATTTCAAAGTATTCTAAGGTAAGAGCAGGATCTCAGATTTATGCATATAGTGTTATAGACCCCAATACTGTAATCGAAGAGAATACCATCATCTCGTCGAAAAGTTGTGTTTTACATGGGTGCAGAATCGGCAAGAATTGTTTCTTAGCACCAGATGCCGTCTTAGGGGCAAATACAGTGGTTGAGGATTTTACGATGATTGGACTCAATGCAACAATTATTTCAAACAAGGCAAATATGCTTGGGAGCCACTCTGTAATTGGTGCTTCTGCTGTAGTTACGAAACCCGTTGAAAAAAACAAGGTTGTTGCAGGAATACCAGCAAGAGAATTGCAAAAAATAAAGTAGACAAAAATATGGAAATGAATAAGGACACAAAGCCATTAATGGTTACAATTCAATGTTGTACATATAATCACGAACCATATATTCGTGAGTGTCTTAATGGTTTTGTCATACAAAAAACAGACTTCTGCTTTGAAGCCATTGTGCATGACGATGCTTCAACTGACGGTACTGCAGCTATCGTACGTGAATATGCAGAAAAATATCCTGACATCATCAAACCATTACTTGAAACAGAGAATCAATACTCAAAAAAAGACGGTTCTTTGAATCGCATTATGGATGAGCACACTCATGGTAAATATATCGCTATCTGTGAAGGCGATGACTATTGGACAGATCCATTGAAATTACAAAAACAGGTGAATTTTTTGGAGTCCCATCCAGACTATGGAATGGTTCACACAGATTATGATTTTGTAAAGGGAAGAAGAAAACATTTTAAAGAAAAAAAAGATGAGGATGGAAGATGGTTTCCTCGAATCATAACAGAAAACTTACCTATCGGAACATTAACAGTAATGTTCCGAAAGGAGTTATATGACAAAATACCTAAATTGTATAGTGATAAAAAATGGCCAATGGCTGATTTGCCTTTATGGTGCGAATTGGCTTCTGTGGGAAAAATTAAATATCTCCCTGTTGTTACATCAAAATATCGCTTGCTAAAAAATTCTGCCTCTCACAGTGAAGATATAAATAAAATGATTGCGTTTAAAGATGCATGTATAGAAATAAGGCAATTCTATGCAAAATATTTCGCTGTTCAGTTATATCTCGATGGGTATGACCAGTATTATTATCGAGATTTAATGAGGTTTGCGTGTATTTTACATGATGTTGCAAAGGCAAAGCATTACTACAAAATTGCAAGGAATAAAAATCTCCTTACGATACAAACACGTATCTATTATTATGCTACTATTTTCCCTGTTTTAGAAAAGTTAATAGGATTAGTTAGAGAAATACATTAGATTGCCTTTTTACGCTTTGAAATAAAGTCTATACATTCGTCAAGAACTTTAGCCTTTGCCATTTTCATGATGGTAAGATATAGTATAATTGCGATGACAATGCGGGAGACAAGACATAACCATTGGTTATTCATGGAATAAGTTAAGAAATAGGTGATACCCATGACAAGGGCAGTAACAACTGCAAATGGAGCAATATCCTTAATGAAGTCAAAGAAGTGTCCGCCAATATATCGGCAACAAATGGCCTGCCACAAAAAGAGCCATAAAATAGTGTAAGCAGAACTAACACAAACAACAGTGATAATACCATAGCGGAAAAGCCAGATGGTCAGAATCAACATAAGTGATACCTGGCAAATGTTCCCCCACATAAACAAATCCGAACGATTATTGGAAACAAGCACGTTCTGATAGATTTCTGATAATGGTATGAAAGCACCACCTATACATAGAATTTGAAGCATAAATATACAATTGACCCACTGTCCCCCAAGCACAATTATGACAAATTCACGCGACACTAACGCAAGACCAAATATAGCAGGAAATGTTACGAATGAAGTAAAACGTACCAATTTACGCAAAACAGCAATTTCACGACCAGGTTCACTGGCAACAGAAACAAACACGGGTTGTGCTATCTGGCCAATGGCACCAGAAATTGAGGATTTTGCCATGTTAAACCATTTGGTAGCTTGTGTATAAAAGCCGACAGAACGAATGGGGAAAACCCGACCGAAGACAAAAGTTAATAAGTGCTGGTTTAAAACAAAAAATAATTGTGTTACAAGCAGCCTTGAACTGAAACCAAACATTCTCTTAACTGGCTCTGGGTCAAATTTTAAAGAGGGTCTCCAACGAACGTAGTATAATCTGCCAATATCAAAGCATACAGCATAGATGATTTGGTTGGCAACAAGACTCCAATAAGAATATCCTCTCAAAGCAAGTATCACTGCTGACAGACCAGCAACAGCCATAGAACAGATGGCAATGATTGCAATTTCCCGATTCATCATGTTTTTTACCATGAAGGCCCAATAGGTAGTTCCAAACGCATAGATAGGCAACACTAAGAACAGAACACGTGATACTTTTACCAAACAAGGTTGATGAAAGAAATGAGCTATTAGGGGAGATGCCATAAATAAAATGGCATAGAAACATAAACTGACACCTATGTTAAACCAAAATACAGAGTTATAGTCATTGTCTTGCGGATCTTTCATGTTAACTAGTCCTTGCATGAAGCCACTATTCTGGATGATAACAGCCAAAGCAGTAAAAATGCCCAAAACACCTACTATTCCGTAATCGGCAGGCGACAAGAGGCGTGCAAGTATAATACCCAAGACGAGATTTATAACTTGCGATGCACTGTTGTTCAGGAATCCCCACAACAACCCTTTAGCGGTTTTTTCTTTCAGATTCTCCATCAATACCCCCGTTCAAAAGCATCAATATAAGACCCTTTAGTCATATTTAGAATCTGAACGCCCCTGCGGTCTGCATAATGACGTAACTTATGATATGCTTCAAATGTAATTGATTGTGAGTAAAGCCATTCGTGTAGTAGTGGTTTTGTTCTGACACCTTTTTGCTCTGTAGACAGTTTTTGCGAATTCTGTTTGTCATAATAATGGGAATTGTTGCAATAAAAAACGTTATCGTCGCCCACAAACAGTCCTTGTAACCAAGAATGGTCAACACCATACAATTCCACGTTTTTGTAGCCGGCATTGATGGCATTGAAAATGGCTGCTGCCACTACATTCTCAGGTCTTGGCATGGAAAGACCTCTCCTAAATAGATAATATTTTACGTTCTCGAATCCTTTGTATTCTCCTTTATGGAAATATATCTGTTTTATATGCGGATTGGCAAGTGATTTAAAGCCTTTCCTGAATCGAAAAGGAATATATAACGACATATCCCAATCAACATTTTGAAAACATTGAATAGCCTCTTCATTAGGCTTCCCAAAGAAAAATGCAGGGTCGGCGAGAATATACATTTGCGGACGTACCTGCATAAAAAGAGGGTTGCGGAACGTGAAATTCAATAGACAATAGTCGTATCCGTCAAAGTTTTTCTCTATACTCACCATCTCTTCGTTCAGAGATGGGCCATTTGCTAATATGCGTAACGGGTGTTTCCGTATCTCATAATGAACATAGTTTTTACAGTTTTCCTTTATCAAGAAAACAACGACCCAACGAAAGCTGTAAAACAGTTTCTCAAGAAACAATCTTATTTTTAATATAATTGTTTCAATCATAAATTGTATTCTCTTATATTATTTTCCAAATCGTATGCAAAAGTACAAAGAAATTGTGTAATCTCAAAAAATTATCTGTATTTATAACATTATTTCTTTGATATTTTAAAAAAAGGTAGTATCTTTGCCACAAAATAACAATCGTTTAGAAGATGATACATTTTGTGGTTCAGGCACGTAGTGGCTCCACGCGTATGCCCAATAAAATTCTATTACCATTTTATGATGACAATAGCATTCTTGACTTATTAATTGAAAAATTAAAGCAAGTTGAAGGGACTAAGGTTATCATTGCGACATCGATTAATCCAAATTGTAACCAAATAGAAGAAGTTGCAAAGAATCATAATGTGGATTGTTTCCGAGGGTCGGAGAATGACGTGCTTCAACGTTTCATAGATGCCGCTGAGGCAAATCAAGCGAATCAAATTATAAGGGTTTGCTCGGACAATCCATTTTTAGAATTACACTCCATCATTAAGCTTGTTTCTTTTGTCAATAAGATCCAGGAAAAGGTTGATTATGTGAGTTTTATGGTTAATGGAATACCTTCCATTAAGACCCATTATGGCTTTTGGACGGAGTATGTTACTCTTGATGCTCTAAAACGGGTCAAGTCCATGACTTGTGAAAGCCTCTATCATGAGCACGTTACAAATTATATATATAGTAATTCTGATAAGTTTGAGATAAAATGGATAGAAGGTCCAGATGTGATTAATACCCATTCTGACATCCGATTAACAATTGATACTCAGGAAGATTTCTTTAATGCGCAGAATATATATGCTGGTGTATGTAAAGGAAATCCATATCCAACGATAGATGATATTGTATCTTATCTTGATAGACATAATAATTATTATGCTTCTATGAAAAGTCAAATAGAACAAAACAGTAAATAATATGAAACATACCTACATAATTGGAGAGATTGGTCAGAATCATAATGGTTCTGTAGATATTGCAAAATTAATAGTGGACTTAGTATGTCGTCCTATTAGGGAGGAGGTGTTTGGATTAGACCTTGCTCCAATAGATGCCGTAAAACTGACTAAGCGTGATCTTAATGAGGAACTGTCGGCTTCACAAATGAATCGCATTTATGATACTCCCAATTCCTTCGGACGTACATACGGAGAGCATCGGGCTGCTCTTGAACTCTCTGATGATGAACATCTTGAAGTTTATAAATATGCAAAATCAAAGGGACTTGATTTCGTCGAGACACTTTGCGCAAAGGGGTGTCTTTCATTGTTGAAGCTCTTTACTCCTGACTACTTGAAGGTGGCCAGCCGTGACCTTACAAATATTCCTTTGTTGGAAGCAATGGCAGAGACGAAGATTCCAATCATTCTTTCTACAGGAATGGCGGGCAAAAAGGAATTGGATGAAGCATTGGTGGCTATTACTCGTTATCATTCAAACATCTCTATCCTTCATTGTGTGTCGCAGTACCCAACAGCCCCTGACAATCTTAACTTGAAAACAATTACCTATTTAAAGGAAAATTATGGACAATATAGGATCGGCTTTTCTGATCACACTATAGGAATATCAGCTCCTCCTATTGCAGTTGGAATGGGAGCGGAAATAATAGAAAAACATATTACAATAGATCGCCACATGAAAGGCACTGACCAAGCCGGTTCTCTTGGTCCAGAGGGCGTGTATAGGATGGTGCGTGATATACGAATCGCGGAAAGATGGTTAGGGAAGAAAGATTTATATATAGAAGAAAGTGTTGCATCTTCCAGAGTAAAACTTGAGCGCTCAATAGCAACACTTAGAGACATGAGAGCTGGCGAAATCATTCAACAGGGAGACCTTCATATGCTTTCTCCTGGAGATGGTTTTAAATGGAACCAGTTGGGTGAAGTCGTAGGGAGGATGTTGACAACAGATGTCCCTCAAAATGAAATTATTTATCCTCAATTTCTGAAATAATTATCTATGCGCAAGATTCCAAAACTGATTCTCACAGATATAGATGGTGTTTGGACCGACGGGGGAATGTATTATGATCAAACAGGTAATGAATGGAAACGTTTTAGTACTTATGACGGAGGTGGTGTTAAAAAAGCTCATGATAATGGCATTCCTATAGGAATAGTCACAGCTGAGAATACGACAATAGTTGAGAATCGCGCTAAAAAGCTTAACGTTGATTTCGTCTTTCAAGGTGTTAAGGATAAATTGAGGGAGGTTTCACAGTTTTGTGCTTCTCAAGGAATTGATTTATTGGATGTGGCTTATATAGGCGATGATGTTGGTGATTTAGATTTGTTGAAAGCTGTTGGATTTAGCGCGATACCTATTGGCGCATATATCACAGGTCATATTACACCTTCTTATATTACCAAGAAACGTGGCGGAGATGGGGCTTTTAGGGATTTTGTTGATTGGATATTTGAAAGAGAAGAATAAAAGGCACGTAATCCGCAGTATGCGAGGGCATAGCAACTGGTATTGTCATTGTCCATTTTTTGGGGCGCAGGGGGATTGTCCGTGGATAGCCCTCACAAGCAGACTAACCAAATATCTTAGTACAACGGAACATGAAGAATGCCAGGTCATTGACCCCATGCACCTGTGCTCTCAATCCCTTTATCTTTGAATTGAATGATTCGGCAGAGGCGTTGGTAGACCTGTTGTTGAAGTAGTTCAGCACATATTCCCCCTTACTCTTGATGGTGTCACGTACTGAGATGATTGCGTATTCCGGTGATACCCGTTCACCAATTCCGGTGATATCCGTTCACTCGGTTGGTAATCTTCAGTATCGGCGGCAAAGTTAATATTTTTTGCTCATTTTGAGGTTCCTATAATACATTTCAGCCCGTCAACATCTTTGCCCAGTTTTAATGCTATTTCTTCCAAGGTCATGCCGTTTTCCTGCATCATCTGAATGGAGAAACGCAAAAGTCTCTGCTGCTCATTCAACTGAGTCTGCTGCTCATTCAACTGAGTCTGCTGCTCATTCAACTGAGTCTGCTGCTCATTCAACTGAGTCTGCTGCTCACTTAGCTGAGTCTGCTGCTCACTTAGCTGAACTTGCTGCTCAGCCAATTTGCGGTCACGCATCATTATTTCGGTGTCTCGTTTCTCAATGACAGAAAAATACTCATCTTCAACATTCATGTCTTGACGAACATCAGAATCGGTGGTGGCCATAAGCAATCGGTGAACAATATGCTCCATTTCAGCATCGCCAGCATAGAGGCTGTCGTCTAAGTTTAACACCTGCTGGCTTTCCTTGCTTTTGCGGGTCTGATCGAAAATGCTCAACACTTTATCCAATCGTGTGTTGACTTGACCGTGGAGACGGGGAATCTGAACAATGACGCTGTCGTGGGTCAAGCTATCAACAAACGGGTCGGGCAGTCCCTTAGTGACGGGACGATCCTCGTAGTCAAAAGCCTTATGCTGGACATACAGGACTGGTTCTTCGATGTCACCTACTTTGTGACCCAACAGGTAAATAGCTACCATGGGCAGGGCGTGGCAGTCGTGCCCTTCGCCAATGACATTTTTCGGGTTCTGGTATTGAACGCCTAAGTACTGACGGAAGCGCAACGTCTCGGTTTCAAGCCAGGTCTTCTGAAGCTCCACCAATATGAGCTGTTCCGAACCGTCACTGTTCCGAACCGTCGCTCCAAAGTCGATGCGGAACACTGAGAATGTGTCACGCTTTGTGTTAGCATATTCATGGGGGCGTACCTCAACGTGGACAATATCCATCTTCAACAGAGCCGATAGGATTGTCCGTGCTATGCGTTCATCTTCCATGAGATACTTGAACACAATGTCATAAATCGGATTTGCAATTGTTACCATATACTGTCCTGTGTACTGATACTACATTTTTCATGTCGTTATCAATTGTATGCTGTAGTTGTTCTCATTCTTCACTCACCCACTCATCAATGTTGTGGGTCTCGGGACTGAAATTGATGCCTACTTTTACTACGCGCTGGCCGTCTTTCTGGTATGCGAGGGCATAGCCGCGATCATTGATCTGGGCCAGGGCTTCAGCGGCTGTCTTGCCGTATTTCAGTTCAAAAACATAAACAGCAGCGGGCATTTTCAGTACAATATCGGCACGGCCTTTGGCTGTTGCCACCTCTGGCTGTACGTCGGCACCAAAGGCCACAAGCAAGGTATAGAGAAGTGCCTGGTAATGACGCTCATTATCATTGGAAAGTTGATAGGATACGCTGGAGTAGAATGTTTTTATCGCCTCAACAAACGCTGGCAGGTCGTCATCTTCCTTAAAATCCTGATAGGACATGTACAGCCAGTCGCGTTCAGATGCTTTTCCAGGATTGGCGTATTCAAACAGGCTGTTAGCAAAGCCACGACGGACTTCCAAGTTGGGGAAGCCTAAGACATAGGTGTCACGTTGGCGGTTATAGTCCTTGATGGTCAGATAGCCGCTCTGATAAAGCACTGGAACAGGATCGGCCACATGCTCCACCGGCTGGTCGAAACGGGTTGACATGCAACTGATGCCATCCAGATCACGAAGATCCATCTTGAATTTGTGGATGAGCTTTGTCAAAAACGTGGGTGTGGCAGTGCCAAACCAGTAAGGTGACAACTTTTGACTTTTAAATGCATTTAGCAGACTGAAAGGATTGTATATGTCCGTCTTTTGTTCGCTGAAATGATAACCGTCGTACATCTGCTTCAGTTCCTGAACCATTTCATCGTAGCTTTCCCCATATCTTTGAGCCAGCATCTCAATATCGGGCCGCATCTGTGTGGTCAGTTCCTCTTCACTAATGCCGCAGAGAGTGTCGTAGAATGGTACCATGCTGATGTTTTCCAAGTTGTTCAGTTCGCTGAAGATGCTCATCTGCGAAAACTTCGTGATGCCTGTCAGTAAGACAAACCTCAGCCATGGGTCGGCTTCCTTGATGGGACTGAATAGGTTGCGCATCTCCATCCTCACGCCATCCTGTTCGACATCATTGTCGATGTGCTGCAGCATAGCCGAATCGTATTCGTCAACGAGTATCACCACCTGACGTCCTGTCTTCTCACAAGCAGTCTTGATGAGGCGGGTCATGCGCACATTGACGGGATAATCACCTTTCTCCAAACCATATTCCTTTTCGAACTCTGACAACTTATAGTCAATGGCCTTGCTGAGCAGGTCGCGCGTCTCGAACTTTCCTGTGCTGAAGTCGAAGTGCAACACGGGATAGCGATTCCACTCCTTCTCTAACTGTTCAATGGCAAGTCCTTCGAACAACTCACGTTTTCCTTCGAAGTAGGCTTTCAGTGTGTTCACCAACAGGCTTTTCCCAAAACGGCGCGGGCGGCTGAAGAAATAATAATTACCATTCCTTATCAACTGGTATATCAGTGCCGTCTTATCAACATAAAGATAGCCGTCTTCGCGAAGTTTCTCGAAGCTCTGAATTCCTATTGGATACTTCTTCATTTCCATAAATTGTCTTTCTTTGCGGCAAAGATAGGAAGAAAAAACGAAACAGCCAAGGAAATGGGGTGGAAAATACGGGGAATCACCCGTACATCCTGCGTACCAAAGGTGCTATGGCTGTGGGGACGCGGCCCTGGATGCTTTGTCCTGATTGTAGCAGCTGGCGCACCTCGGTGCTGCTGATGTCGAGCAGGGCGGTATCGGCAATGGTAACATTGGAAGGAAGTGATGGGCGGTCGATGGTGCTACCACGACGGGGATAGATGACGATTTGATAGTCGCGGAGGATGTCGTCAGCCTTGTACCAGCGATGGAAGTTCTGCCAGTTGTCACCACCTATTATTAATATAAAGGTGTGGTCGGGGTAGTCGTGACGCAGATGCTGCAGGGTGTTCCAGGTGTAGCTGGGCTTCGGCAGATGCAGTTCGTAGTCGCAGGCTGCCAGTCCTTCCTCGCCATGCAGGGCGACACGGGCCAGCTGATAGCGCAGGCGGTCGTCGAGCAGGTCGCTGCGTCCCTGCTTCAACGGGTTCTGCGGAGAGACCATGAACCACACCTCGTCGAGCCCGGCCAATTGGCGTAGCTGGCGGGCCAGGGCAATGTGGCCGTTGTGGATGGGGTTGAAGGAACCGCCGAAGAGACCTATTCTGGGGGCTGTCAGCTGCTGGCTATTAGCTGTTGGCATGAAGGAAACGAGTTATGACATTCAAAGTCTCTTTTTGGGCTGTCTCTAAATCGTCATTGATAATCACTGTATCAAATTGCTTCGCGAAGGTAAGTTCATACGAGGCTTTAGCCAATCTTGTTTCTATCGCCTCCTGACTGTCAGTGGCTCGTCCTGTCAACCTTTTTCGAAGTTCATCAATTGATGGCGGTTGTATGAATACGCTCAACGCGTCATGACCATAGAACTGCTTAATGTTCACACCTCCTTTAACGTCGACATCAAATATAACATTCTGCCCAGCGTTCAGTTGCTTCTCGACCTGTGATTTAAGAGTTCCGTAAAAGCGGTTCTCATAGACTTCCTCATACTCAAGAAATTCATTGTTCTCAATTTTACTCTTAAACTCTTCTGGTGACAAGAAGAAGTACTCCACCCCGTTTTGTTCTGTTCCACGGGGAGCGCGCGACGTGCAGGAAACAGAAAAGCACAAATTCAGTTCCGGGTGTTCCTGCATCAGCCAGTTCACGATTGTAGACTTTCCACTTCCTGATGGTGCACTAAAGATAATCAACCTTCCTCGGTTCACATTTATTACAGGTTTGTTGTCCATAACTTCTTTTATTTTTTTATCAGAGCTCTCCTTTGGCAAAGCCGGGAGGGGTTTACAACGCATTCAACACCTGTTCCTTGATCTGTTCCAATTCGTCTTTCATCTGGACCACGATGTTCTGCATCTCGGCCTGGTTCGACTTTGAGCCGGTGGTGTTGATTTCACGGCCCATTTCCTGGGCGATGAAGCCCAGCTTCTTTCCCTGGCCGTGACCGTCACGCATGGTCTCGCGGAAGTACTTCAGGTGGTTGGTGAGTCGCTGTTTCTCTTCGCTGATGTCGAGTTTCTCGATGTAGTAGATGAGCTCCTGTTCCAGTCGGTTCTTGTCGTATTCCACTCCGGGAATCTGCTGCAGTCCGTCCACGATGCGCTGCCGTATCTTCTCCACGCGGTTCTTTTCGTAAGGCTCAATCTCAGCCAGCAGTCGCTCGATGTTGTCTATCTTCTCACCGAACTTCTTCTCCAGCGCGGCACCTTCCTGTTTGCGGAAGTCCACCAGTGCTTCGATGGCAGTCACTACTGCCTGCCGCGCTGCTTCCCATTCTTCCTCGCTAAGCACCTCCTGCTCGGTCTTCGTCAGCACGTCGGGCATCCGGGTGAGCGTCTGCATCCAGTCCTGGGGCTCTGGGATGCCCACCCGCTCAGTGATGCTCTTCAGCTGGTTATAGTAGTTTTCTACCAATGCCGCGTTCACTGGCGTTGCGTCTACTCCCGTATCTTTTTCTATCCACAGGCTGAAGTCCACCTTGCCACGCTCCAGTTGTGCGGCAATCATCTGGCGTATTTCCATTTCCTTCTCGCGGTAGAGCGGTGCGATGCGTGTCTGCAGGTCCAGCTGCTTCGAGTTGAGCGACTTGATTTCGGCGTTTATCTTCTTGTCTTTATAGGCCACGACCGCCTTACCGTAGCCCGTCATTGATTGTATCATTGTTTGTTTTTTGTTATGATGTTTCAGTTTTTGGGTATGCGCACCGAGAAGCAGCTGCCCTCCGGCGACGTGTGCTCAAGGCAGATAGTGCCTCCCAGTAGGTTGGTCAGCCGCTGGCAAATGCTCAGTCCCATGCCAGTGGTCTTCACATCGTCCTGCGTGTTGATAAACAGGTCGAAGAGATGCTCCTGATATTCCTTGCCGATGCCAGGCCCCGTGTCGGTGACAGTGAAGACCACGTCTGAGGCTTCAAGCCTGACACCCAGCGTGACACTGCCCTTGACGGTGAAGCAGAGTGCGTTTTTCATGAGCTGTGTCAGCACTTTCCCCAAGGCCATCTGGTTGGTGGCCACGAAGAAGTCGTCGGCCAGCGACGTGTCGAACAGCAGTTCCACGCCCTTCCTTGCCTCGTCTTTCAGATGCTGGCACATCTCACGTCCCACGGCATTGGGCGCTATCATCTCTGTCTTTTCGAGCGCAGTGATGTTCTCGGCTCGCGACAGCTCAATCATGTTTTCAATGATGTTGGTCAGCAACTGTGTGTTTTCGCTGATGCGACGGCTCAAGTCTATCTTCTCTTCCTGGCTCAGTTCCAAGTCCTGCATGGCCAGTACCTCTGAGAAGCCGTTGATTGAATTGAGCGGCGTGCGCATCTCGTGGCTGATGTTGTTCAGAAAGTCACGCTTCACCCTCAATGCCCTTTCGGCCTCTTCCAGTGCCTTCTGTTCCGACAGGTGGGCCTTGGTGAGCTCACGGTTGTGTCGCTGCTGGCGACGGATGACGTAGATGCCCACGGCAATGGTGGCCAGGAGCAGGAGCATCAGGATTGAGACCAGACGGAAGCGGTATATCTCCGTCATGCGCCGCTGGCTCTCCTTGATGAACTGGTCATGCTGCAAGTTACGAACGGTATCGGCAATGCTCTTGCCTCGCTTGAACAGCAGGTAGGCCTGCGTGTCGTTGCCAGCACGGTGGAAGCTATCAGCCTGTAGGGAGTAGAAGCGTGCCTGCTCCCGAAGTCGGCTGATAGCGGCTTCAGTATCCTCCTCGGCCACAGCCGCAACAGGCAGGCACAGGAGGCTGAGCATCAGAAGAAATGCCTTATACAACACGCGTTTGGGTTCGATTGATTCTGATGGTTAGTGTACTGATTTATGCCGCAAAGATAATAAAAAAATGTAGAAACCAAAAATAATAGCAACTTTTTTGCTATCTTTGCGCAGTAATATCGCTTTTTTATGAACAAAACTGACTTCGGATGGCTGGCACTGACGGCCATGATGCCCCACACAGCTGCCGCGCAGGGGGCTACGGCCGAGCGGCCGAACATCGTTTTCATTCTGGCCGACGACATGGGCTACGGCGATCTCTCATGCTTCGGCTCACAGTATGTGAAGACACCCAACATCGACCGCCTGTCGGCTGAAGGCACCACCTTCACCCACTGCTATGCAGGCAGCGGCATCAGCAGCCCGTCGCGCTGCTCGCTCATGACGGGACTGAACACCGGCCACACCCGCATTCGCGACAACCAGTGTCCAGTAGGGGGCATTCAGGGCATGAAAATCAGTCCCAAAGGCGACACCACCTATGTGCGCCGCACCAATCTCATGCCCGAGGACACCACCATTGCCACCGTGCTCTCGGCAGCAGGCTACCGCACTTGTCTTGTCAACAAGTGGCATCTCGACGGCTACGACCCCGGGGCAGCACCCAACCACCGCGGCTTCGACGAGTTTCGGGGATGGACCATCTCGACCGTTCACAGCAACTCACCTTATTATTATCCCTACTACCGCTTCGACGGCGACCAGCTGACGACCATACGCGAGAACCGCAACGACCGCCACGTGCGCCACAACACCGACATCTCGACCGACGATGCCATCGACTTCATCCGCCGTCAGAAGGGAAAGGAGCAGCCGTTCTTCCTCTACCTGGCCTACGACGCACCCCACGAACCGTTTATCATTGACGAGAAGACGTGGAAGACCGAGGGCGTGCCCTTCGACGACAACACACGCCGCTATGTGGCACTCATCGAGCACATGGATGCTGCCGTGGGACGGCTCATGGCCTATCTGGAGAAAGAAGGACTGCGCGAGAACACGCTCGTGATCTTTGCCAGCGACAATGGTGCTGCCATCCAGGCTCCCCTGCCCCAGCTGAACTGCAATGCGGGCTTCCGCGGCCGCAAGGCACAGCTCTACGAAGGGGGCATACGCGTGCCGCTCATCGTGAACCAGCCCGGACGAGTGCCCGTGCGGCGCCTGGCCAACTTGGTCTACTTCCCCGACTTCATGCCTACCCTTGCTCGTTTGGCTGGGGCCACCGACCATCTGCCGCAGAACACCGACGGCATCGACATCTCGCCGCTGTTCTTCGGCCAGCAGGCCGACACCGACCACCGACTGCTCTACTGGGAGTTTCCGGGCAAGCAGCGGGCCGCCCGCTTAGGCAACTGGAAGGCAGTGACCATCAAGAAGGGTGCACCGCTCGAACTATACAACCTGAAGGACGACCCTGGCGAGCAGCACAACCTGGCCGACGAACTGCCCGAAATGGTGGAGCTGTTCCACCGTGCCATGCTGTCGGCACGCACCCCGTCGGAATGCTGGCCCCTGCCTGGAGAATAAACCGTATTCACACCGTTTACAGCTGAGGCTTAGTTGCGTTGTAACTGAGCCTCAGCTGCATCTTAACTGAGCCTCGGTTGTGGCGCAACTGAGGCTCAACTGCAAACAACTGTAATTCAATGGGTTACATACTATATTCATTCTAAGGAAAGAACAAAAAAAGAGTGCGGTATGACTCACTCACTCCGCACTCCTTCCTACTCGATGTCGGTGTGAACCAGAGTGAAAACACTCAGAACAGTTGCAACAGCAACAGACACCAACATGGTCGTAGTCTGAAAATCTAATAACATAATCTTTACCTTAAATCTGTTAACTACTAACCTAATGAATATGACTACAATCTCTCGATTGCAATGCAAAGGTAAGCTTTTTCGTGTGCGAACACAAGACAAATGCGCACATTTTCGGCCGAAACGTGCCATTCGTTGACATATATCAACGTTCCGGCCCTGTGGCAACCAGGTTGTAATCATAAATAAAGCTAATTATCACGTCCTTTCTGCCCATCGTGAGAAAATAATGCGTACTTTTGCGGCCATGAAACGACTGACGACCCTCCTGCTGCTGATGCCGGCTGCCACACTGACGCTGCTGGCCCAGACAGCCGACGACCCCGCGCTGGTGCCTTCCATGAAGGTGAGCAAGACGCTGGTCGACGGTGACTCCATTCAGTATCTGGAGATGTCGCCCATCTACGTCTATCCCGAACCCACCTTCAAGAACAAACGCCAGCAGGAGGCATACGCCCGGCTGGTGAAGAACGTGAAACGGGTGCTGCCCATAGCCAAGGAGGCCCGGGCCATGCTCATCGAGACGGCCGAATACATTGAGACACTGCCCACGAAGAAAGAGCGCGACGAACACCTGAAACGGGTGGAGGCCGCCATTGTGAAGGAGTATAAGCCCAAGATGAAGAAACTCACGTTCTCGCAAGGCAAACTGCTCATCAAACTCATAGACCGCGAGTGCAAGTCTACGGCCTACGAAAGCATCCAAGCCTTCATAGGCCCGTTCCGCGCCGGGGTATGGCAGGCTTTTGCCTGGATGTTCGGAGCCTCGCTGAAGAAGGGGTACGACCCTGATGGCGTCGATCGTCTGACCGAGCGCGTGGTGCTTCAGGTAGAAGCCGGACAGCTCTGACGGCTCTGCCTTCCTATTCCGAGAACAATACTTGAATGATGGTCTGCCCCACTGCCTGCAGTGTGGCACGGTCTATGTGGCTCATGTCGTCGGCCACGGTGTGCCAGGTGGGGCCGAACGAACTGGCTTCGCAGTCGGGGTAATAAGGGATGATGTCAATACACGGAATGCCAGCCACCTCGTTCACGGGCACATGATCGTCGGTGATGAAGTTGCCGTCCTGCTGGGGAAAGTAGCTGCTCACGCCCACCACCTGAGCTGCCTGCCACACGCGGTCCACCACCTGGCGGGCATAGCGCAGCGAGTAGCCCTCACGGGAGAAGCGGGCACCCTCGCCTCCAACCATATCGAGCAGGATGCCGAAGCGAGGCTGGTAGCCTTCCACGTGCTTATGAGCCGCCCAGTACTGGGCACCCAAGGCCCAGGAGTCGCCGTCGTGCTCCTCGCTCCATTGCGGAACGCCCCAGTCTTCAGCATCGAAGCAGATGAAGTCGACCCCCACGCGGAGGCTGTCGGCCTGGCTCAGCAGCCGGGCCGTCTCCAACATCACCGCCACTCCGCTGGCACCGTCGTTGGCTGCCATCACCGGCTTGCGCCAGTTGGCCTCATCGGGGTCGTTGTCGGCCCACGGACGGCTGTCCCAGTGGGCACAAATCAGGATGCGGTCAGCCAGTTCGGGATGGCTACAGGCAATGATGTTGGTGGATTGCAGTGGTGTGCCGTCATAGCCCTTCAACGTGGCTTTCTGTTCAACCACCTCCATGCCGTAGCTGCGGAACTTCTCCACAATCCACCGCCCGCAGCGGTCGTGGGCCTCGCTGTTCATGGTGCGCGGTCCGAACTGGCACTGCTGTTCGCAGAACAGATAGGCTGAGTCGGCCTGGAACGTGGGGCCAACGGGCTGCTGGCCTTCGGCAGTACTGGTGTTGGCACTCTTCTTGGCAGCATTGCCACAAGCCGAAAGAACGGCTATCATTATTAATAAGGTGAGTCGCTGATAATTTTTCATTTCTACAGAGAATTGACTATAATGAGGCTGCAAAAATAACGCTTTTTTACCGTTTCTGCAAATTTGCAGTGGCGTTTTTCCCTTTTTCACCATATTTATAATGCAAAATTTGTTCCTTTCTGCGGAATTGCATAACTTTGCAATATGAAAAGCCGGGAATATGACTACCTGATTGTGGGTTCGGGACTCTTCGGAGCCACCTTTGCCTATCGGGCCCGACAGCAAGGACGCCGCTGTCTGGTCATCGACAGGCGTCCGCACCTGGGCGGCAACGTCTATTGTGAGGAACTGGAAGGAATCCATGTACACAAGTACGGGGCCCACATCTTCCACACCTCGAACCAGCAAGTGTGGCAGTTTGTCAACAGTATTGTACCCTTCAACCGCTATACCAACTCGCCCGTGGCCCGCTATCAGGGCAAGCTCTACAACCTTCCGTTCAACATGAACACCTTTTACCAGATGTGGGGTGTCACCACACCTGAGGAGGCTCGTCAGAAGATAGAAGAACAGAAGGCAGACGCCGTAGCAAGGATGCAGGCTGAAGGCATCAGCGAGCCGCGCAACCTGGAAGAACAGGCCCTGCTGCTCATAGGACACGACATCTACGAACGACTCATCAAGGGCTACACGGAAAAGCAATGGGGCCGTCCCTGCACGGAACTGCCGGCCTTCATCATCAAGCGGCTGCCCGTTCGCCTGGTGTTCGACAACAACTACTTCAACGATTCCTATCAGGGTATACCCATCGGAGGCTATAATAAGCTCATCGACGGTCTTCTTGAATGCATCGACACACGCACCGGAACCGACTTCTTCGACGACCGCGCATACTGGGAGAATGTGGCTGACAGAATCGTCTTCACAGGAAACATTGACAAGTTCTTCGACTATGAATTAGGCAAACTGGAGTACCGCACCGTGCGTTTCGAACAGGAAACGCTCAACACGCCCAACTATCAGGGCAACGCTGTGGTGAACTACACCGAGGCCAACGTGCCCTACACGCGAATCATTGAGCATAAGCACTTCGAGCTGTTTGGCCAGCAGATGTATGACGTGCCGCACACGGTCATCTCACGCGAATACAGCATGGAGTGGAAACCAGGCATGGAGCCTTACTACCCCATCAACGATGAACGAAACAACCGGCTGGCCCAAGCCTACAGGGCGATGGCAGAAAACCGCAAAGACGTGATTTTCGGCGGACGGCTGGCCGAGTACAAATACTACGATATGGCCCCCATCATCGAGAAGGTGCTGCAGATGGACATCGTGTAAATGAGATGTGCCTTCGACCGAATCAAATCAGCACCACATCTTTCTGACGATAGAAATCGTTTGTCACCGAGACGATGGCATCCGATACGACTTCGGCAACATAGTCGGACGGCTGTCCCCGCTGAATAGACTTCACAAACGACACCAGCATGTAGCGAATGCCTTCTCCGTCAAGCTGATAGAAGAAACGGCGATTGTTGGCGGGATTCTCATAGCGCATTTCAAAATAGTCGGTCTTCCACCAGGGTGCCGGCACGTAGATATAGCCTTTGGTGCCAGAGACCACCAACTCGCCTTCCGACTTCACGCCCTGCCCCACCTTCATGGATGCCACCGCCTTCGGATAAATGAACGAAATCTTGGTGAAAGTGTCGAAATCAGAAGTCCCGTCGAGCAAATGCGTCGAAATGGTCTTGCTGCAATAATCGGTGCCCAGCAACTGGAATATGGGCAACAATGCCGTGGGACCCCAGGCACCGATGCTGTTCCAAAGGAAAGGCATGTCGCTCTCGTCGCTCATCTCCAGATTGGTCAGACTGGTACAAGTAGCATCGACCGAAACAATCTGACCGATGGCACCCGTCTTAGCCAACAGAATCAAACGGAAGTAAGCCGTGGAATAAGCCGTCTTCAGAGAATCGGTCAACTGTAGCCCGCGCTCATGGGCCAAGCCCTTCAGTTCCTCCAACTGTGACGGACTGATGGCAATGGGCGATTCGCACAAAACATGACAACCTTTGAGCAGCGCACGGCGTACGTGGTCATAATGATAACGGGGATTTGAGATAATATAGACGGCATCGCTCTGCTCCAGCAGCTCATCATAACGATCAATCGGCATTGCCTGCTGACGAAGTGTCTTCGACAAATGGCGGTCGCTCTCAGTACATACACCACTGATGGTCAGTCCGTTGACAAACTTGCTCTCACACTCAAACTTGTTCAGGATGGGCGACTCGCCTACCAAGCCCAAACGCAGGCTGTGCTCCTGCGAGCGCAAGTCAGTACTTGAGATGCCCTGGGTGCGGTCTAAATAGACCACCTCGCAATAATCTTTCAAATAGTCGAACTTGCCTCGCCAGTCGCTGCCTATCGCAAAGATGTCCACACCGTAGCGGCGTATGTCATCTATTTTCTGGCCTTCGTATTCCTCAACAATGATTTCATCGGCAATGCCTGTGGAGCGGACGCCTTCCAGACGCTCAATCAACGACTGTTCCACATTCAGTTTGCCACGTGTCATATCAAAACTGTCGGCCGTTACGCCTACAATCAGATAGTCGCCTAACGCCTTTGCCCGCTCCAGAAGCCGGATGTGTCCGTAGTGAAGCAGGTCGTACGTGCCGTATGTTATTACCTTTTTCATTGAATCAGACCTCTTTTCATCATGTCCTTCATTGCTTCAACAAGGGTGTTGTTGTCGGCCGTGGTCAATGCCCCAAGGTGTCCCACACGGAACACTTTATCGCGCAGTTCACCGCCATTGGGACAAATCCAGATGCCGTACTCATCCTTCAGCGTGGTAAAAATGTCGTAAGCAGAAATGCGTGACGGCTGCAATGATGTGACGGCATTGGATGGCGACATGCTGAACATCTTGAAAGGCAACCCGGCAATCTTCTCACGGAAGTCCTGTGCCAGCATCTTCATGCGCTTCAACTCGCTTTCCACGCCACCGGCTTTCTCAATGTCACGCAGCCGCTGGTTGATCTGCAACAGCGTCTGCACGGCAGGCGTAAAGGGAGTTTGTCCGCGCTCACCGTTCTTCAGCGCCAGTTTCAGATCCAGATACATACACACGCTGTGGTTCTGCTCAACGCGCTCGACAGCCCTGGGCGAAAGGACGATGAGCGAAATACCCGGTGGACAGGCCAGTGCCTTCTGCGAACCGGTAATCATCACATCGGCCTCAAGAGCCGTCATATCGAAGGGATCGGCCAGGAAAGCACTGATGGCATCAACAACGAGCAACAGTCTGTTGGCCCGGCAGAAACGGCTGATCATAGGCATGTCGTAAAGCACGCCAGTAGACGTTTCATGCATGTTGACAATAAAGGCATTGAAACCCTGTCCTGCCAACGGAGCCAAATGTTGCTCGGTGAGCGGATGACCATACTCCAGCTTTATCTCATGATACGGAATCTGGTGCAGCTGACAAAGTTCTACAAAACGCTCACCAAACGAACCGCCATTCACTACAATGGCTTTGTCGTTCTTAGTAAGCACATTCATGATTGTGGCTTCCATCGAGGCCGTACCGGAACCGGTCATAAAGCACACGCGGCTTTCATCGGATGCATTGGCAAAACGCTTCACCAACTGTTCGTTTTCTAACATCACTTCCGAAAACTCAGGAGTGCGGAAATAAGGCACATGCTGTCCGCCAATGGCTCTGACAGCCTCGCTTGACATTACAGGACCGACTGTAAAATTCAACATTTCTTCTCGTTTTTTCTGTTTTGCATGCAAAATTACGAAATAATTGCAAATAATGGAATACTCACTACCGCTTTTTACTGAAAAGGAATGAGAATTATGTTTTTTTTCGTACCTTTGTCCCCAAATAGTTAGAAAGGCATGCATAAAATAAGAGAAAAAACAGGCTATCAGTCAGACCCTACTTTGCAGGAACTATGGCAGGTACAACTTGACTTGCTCAAGAAGTTCATCGATGTGTGTCAGGAGCACAACCTGCATTGCTGGATTGACGGTGGTACTTTGCTGGGGGCCGTCAGGCATCAGGGATTCATTCCCTGGGATGATGATGTGGATGTGGCAATGATGCGCGAAGATTATGACCGCTTGCTTGAAATAGCGCCAAAGGCATTTCAACCTCCTTACTTTTATCAGACGGCATATTCTGACACCGATTACTATCGCAGCCATGCACAACTGCGCATGGATGGTACGGCCGCCATTCGTCCGAGCGACTGTTTTCAGCCATTCCATCAGGGCATCTTCATCGATGTATTTCCCATGGAAGGCGTTCCCCAGGACACTTCCCTTGTGGAGGATGCCCTGCACAAAAGCCGCCGTATTTTGCGGTTCCTGAAAGCGAAAAACACAAATGTTCTTGCCTCAGGACGTCTTGGACTTGTCTTTCGTAAGATGAAAGCCCGTCGTGAGATAGCACGCCGAGGCTGGTCAACAATCTTTAAAGAAGCTGAGGATCTGTTCCGTCAGTTTCCCGTGAATGACTATGACAATGTAGGTGCTTTGGCATTCAGCGGCACCAGTCTGATCTATCCCAAGGAAATCTATAAAGAAACCGTCTGGCTGGACTTTGAAGACCTGAAAGTTCCAGCTCCAGCAGGTTGGGATGTATATCTGAGAACCCAATACGGCGACAACTATATGACACCCATGCGGGACGACACACTGCATGGTCATTTGGTCATTGATGCCAGGCGTGACTACCGGGATATTCTGCCTGAAGTGCAAAAAGAATACAGAAGTTCGCTGTTCAAACGTTTTATAGCCAAAATCAAAAGATGAGAATCCTACTGTTTTGTGAAAACAAATATGCTGTCGACATTGTCAGACCGCTACAGGAAGAGGCTGACCGACAAGGCGGTCATGAAGTGCTGTGGTATGTTCATCAGCCAAAGATTCCTGTGTTTCCACTTGACGGGAAAGTCAGCTGGACTCACTCCATGCAGGAAGCATACGACTTTCATCCTGATTGCGTTTTTGCTCCGGGCAACATAGTCCCCTTCTATTTGAGCGGCGTTAAATGCAGCATCTTCCACGGTTATGCCGCAGAGAAGCGGGACCAGTTCCGCATACGCAACTACTTTGACATCTACATGACGCAGGGGCCTTACTTCACCCAGGAGTTCCTGAAACTAAAGAAGCACTATAGCGACTTCGAGGTTGTAGAGACAGGTTGGACTCGTCAGGACTGGATAGCCCGCCACCGTCAGGACTTTGACAACGAGAGAAGGCAGCTGCTTCAACAGCATGGCTGTCAACGCATTGTTCTTTATGCTCCCACATTCTCTCCCCGCCTCACATCGCTGCCCAAAATCAAGCAGGCACTTCTCCAACTGGTAGAAAAGGAGCAGGTGCTCCTGCTGATCAAGCTACATCCTCTTACACAACAGTCCTGGGTTGACGAATACAAGGCATTGTCTCATGAGAACATTCTCTTTGAAGACGATTTCGCCGTGTCGAAATACATGCTCATGGCCGATGCAATGATCAGCGACACATCGTCTACCATCTACGAAATGCTGCTACTCGACAAGCCTGTCATCACGCTTAATACCGTAAGTCAGAATCCTTATTGGAAAGACATCAACGATGCTTCGCAACTCTTACATGCATATCATGAAATCTTTTCCGACGAAGAACTTGAGAAGAAAAGAAAATGGATCATAGCGAACTATGACCCATATACTGACGGTCGCTGCGCTGAACGCATGATTGATGGAGTTCACCAATACATTGAGCGTTACGGTGTGCCTGAGAAGCGCAGGCTCAACCTGTGGCGCAGGTATGTAAGCATCAAGACGTTCGGAAAGGTTAAACGTTCCTGACCTCCTGCTCTTCCTGTTCCTTCAGGTATTCCCTCCAGGGCTTATCCAAACTCAAATAGCGGAAGAAAGTCTGGGGGATAACTTTAGGTATTTCCATGTAATTGCCATAACAATAGCGAAGATAGGCGTCGGGATCGGCTACCGTCATCAGCGTTTCACCGGCAAACTCAATGGGAGTGGGGTCTCCATAAACCTCTTTGGGCAGGATGCCACGCTCCGGACGGTTGTCGTTGTCGGCCAGCAGTGCGCTACCTTCATACTTAAATTCCATGCATACCTCCTTCACCTTTCTGTGCAAGAACAGCGGGGGCAGTATTTTTCTTATTGCAATAGTCATCACGCTGCGGAAGCCCTTGCCATGCTTATAAGGATCGGTCTGCGAGAAATAAAGCAGTTTCCAGTACAACCGATAGCGGAAATAATGCCACCAGCGGCGGAAGCCTGGTCCTACCATACCATCGATGGGGAACACATCGACGGGCAGACCACCCACAAACGGGAAGCTGCGACGGGGGATATAGGTTGTGTTGCCATCCTGCACACGGGCAAAACAGTAGGGATAGTTGTCGGGATGGCCTGGACTCACCAACTCATAACGCTCAGGCAACCACTCGTTGGCATGTTTCAAGAATACTTCATAATCGGGACGTGGCATCGCTACGTCGGCATCGTCATCCCAAGGCACAAAGCCCTTATGTCGCATGGCACCAAGCATAGTACCCGCAAAGAGGTAATAACGGAGATGATGCTCACGACAAACCTGGTCGATGGCCTTTAGTATGCCAAGCAGATGTTGTTGAATTTCACGTGTTTCTTCATTGATTCGGTCTCCATGCAGTGCTTTTGCCTGTTCTTCAGGATTGCTGTAATTTGTTTCCATATTTCAGATAATGCAGTTTTGTCCTTATTTTATAATAGTTCTGTTTGAACGAATAATTCACGAAGTTTTCCCAGTCCAGTCCCGAACGGCAGGGATGAATGGTCACCTGCTGTTTCTTTGCAGCAGGGTTCATCTGGTCGCACAGACGGGCCACATACTCAAACATGTTGTAAGGCCCAAGCACCATCTGCTTGCAACTGGCCAACAGCTGCTGTGACTGTTCATAGCGGTGGGTAGCAATGGTGTGGTCAATGATGTCGATGGCCTGCTCAGGCTGGCGGATGTCAATGGGTTCGAATGCCTCCATGGGGAAGTATTCGGCCAGATTGGTACAGCCGTAATAGAAAGGAAAGGTCTCAGTGAGATAGCAGTCACTGATCTTTTCTGTCCAGTAGTACAGCTGCGACGAGTTCTCAATGGCGATGTGGTAACGGTAGGGCCGCAGCACGTCCCATTTGTCGTCGAACGGACGGAAGCCCCGCCCGAAGATGTCAATCTGACTGCCGTAGTGCTCCTTCAGTTTCTCCACGAACTTGATGCGGTCCAGATGCCCGCGTGTAAAAGCCTTGTTGCTGGTGATAACAGAAATCAGCCTGGTCTTCTCCGAAGGGTCGGAGGGAGCACAGAGCGAATCGTAGTCCTTCGACCAGATGTAGCCACCATGCCCGTCGGGCTTATAGCCCACGAACCAAGGCAGGATAGCGGGGCCGAAGATCATGTTGGGATGGCGCATCTGAGCCTGACAAGTGACCACCAAGCCGAACTGGTCGATGTATCGTTGTGGATAGACCAGTACCGAACGGGGTTCGGTAGTGAGCAGGATGGTGTTCTCAGGAGCCACCCGGCAGGTCTGCACCTCACGCACGCCCTTGCCCTGAACTACCCAGAAGTCGGCCTCTTCGAGCGAGTCGTCCAGAAAGAACTCATAGCGACCGTCCTGTGAGCGTAGGTTGTGGCTGGGTGTCTGGCGGTGCATAATGGTGGCCAGGCCTTCACGGTAGGGCATGAATCTTACTTTCATCATAGCATGGCAGCCTTCAGTCCCTCCTTAATATAATATCCTTCAGCCAGACGTTGGGACATGAGCCAAGCTACATGTCGCATCTGCTTGTAATCCTCTACCGACAAAGCTGCCAGACGGCTGTCTATCTCTGAAAGGCTGTCGACGGCAATGCCCACGCCCTGTTCCTCAATGAAAGGAGCCATAGCAGCCTGCTTCCATACAATCACAGGTATGCCGGCACGCAGGTAGAACGACGTCTTGTGGGGGTCGTTGATGCGCAGATACTCGCCCCAGTCGCCCGTACACTCATCGACAGAGCTGCCGTCCCACACCAGTCCGAAGTCGGCTTCGACCTTGGCAATGAACTCATCGCTGGGCATGAAGCCGTGATAGGTCAGCTGCTGACAGTTGTTAGCCTCAGCCTCAAAGCCCTTTCCGTAGAGATCCATTTGCCACCCGTTGATGACGGGGGCCATCTTATAGAGGAACTCGTTGCGCCAGCGTCCCAGATGTCCGGCGTAGACCACGCGCCACGGGGCTTTCCTCAAAGTTGAGAGAGACTCCGACACTTCCGGACGAACCGCCACATCCGACAGATAGTCGAATATTTGCAGACAATGAATGCCGCCCTTGAAGCCATGCTTGATGAGATAGTCGCGCATGGTGGGGTTATGGACAATGAGGAAGTCGGTCTTGGCAAGACGGCGGTTCTCCTGCTGCGGCGTCAACTTATGGCGCCGGAAAGCACCCAGGTCGTGAATCACCGTCACCACACGGGCTCCTTTCATCTTGGCCAGCAGGCAAGCCATCTTGTAGAATTTCTTCATGGGATACTGTAGGAAGAGCAGGTCGCCCTTCTTGAGCTGCATGGGAATACGGCACACGCTGACCAGCTTGGTCATGAAACGGCCCACACCTCCATGACCGAAATTGCGGCTTGTCAGGTTGCAGAAGCCTTCGCGCCTACAAATCTCGTCAATGTCTTCCTTGGCCTTGTTGACGGTTCCTACTTCAATAAAATACTTCTTCATCTTATCTTTTATAGCTGAACGGATGTGTGATGCGCTTGCGCCTCACCCAGTTCCTGTCGTGTCGTTCCTTGATGCGGATGGCCTCAGCAATGTCATCGTCGGTCCATCCGCGTGCAGCGGCATACTCCTTTAATATAAACAGGTAGGCGGGCGTAATCCAGTAGAACAGCGTCAGGTTCTCCATCGATTCGGGCTTGGGCACAGGTCCGTCGAAGAACTCCATGCGGTTGATGTCGATCAGCTCGAAGGCATACTGCCCGTCGGCCTGAACAGTATAGAGCACGTTGGTGGGATTGAGGTCACGGTGCAGCACACCAGCCTCATGCATCCGAGCCACGAAGCGTGCATAGGCCGTAGCCAACGGTTGGTCGAACGGTTCCTGCTCTATGAGTCGCGGACGGATGGGCTGTGCCTCGGTGTATAGACAGACGTAGTAGACCTGCCGGATGGTACACCAGTGGCGTTCTTCCATGCAAGCCACCTCCTGAGGCGTGCTGTAGCCGTGCTGCCGCAACTGACTGGCATTCTCGTAGGCACGCCGCGCCTTGTTCTTTCTGAGGAAGGTGTAGACGAAGCGTTTCAGCCAGTTATGGCGTTTGAACTGCTTCACCACCAGCAGCAGACCGTCCTTGCGGTAGACCCTCACCGTGTTGCGGCCCTGGTAGAGCAGCTCGCCCTCACCGTTGCTGAACAGCTGCGGCACGCTGCGGAGCCAGGGTTCCAGCTGGCGGAAATCGTTACTGACCGTGATCTGCATGACAGTTTATTATTTAAACAGGTTGACCAGCCTCACCACTTCGCGTGCTTCCTCTACGGTGAGCACCGGACTGATGGGCAGGCTGAGTTCCTGCTGGTGTATCTTCTCAGTGACGGGCAGCGACAAGCCAGCCCATTCCTTATAGCATTCCTGGCGGTGGGGCGGCACCGGATAGTGTATCAGTGTCTCCACACCATGTTGCCGCAGATAGTCCTGCAGGGCATCGCGACGGGGCGACAGGACGGGAAACACATGGAACACATTCTGCTCCTGTGGCAGTACAACAGGCAACATGATGTCGGCATGACGGATGCCTTCAATATAGACCTGCGCCACCTCGCGTCGTTTGCGGTTGTCGGCATCCAGATGCTGCAGCTTCGCCGAAAGCACAGCGGCCTGCACCTCGTCGAGACGGCTGTTGCGTCCCTGATAGCGGCACACGTATTTGGTCTGCATACCGTAGTTGGCCAGTGCCCTGATTGTTGCTGCCAGCTCTTCATCGTTGGTTGTCACCGCCCCGCCGTCGCCCAATGCTCCCAGGTTCTTCCCTGGATAGAAGCTGTGACCCGCAGCATCGCCCAGACTGCCTGTACGGCGTCCGTCACCACAGCGACAGCCGTGGGCCTGGGCGTTGTCCTCCACCAGTTTCAGATTGTGCCTGCTGCACAGTTCAGCTATCTTTTCCGTATAGGCGCACCTTCCGTACAGATGAACCAGCAAGACGGAACGTGTACGACTGGTGACAAGTGCTTCAAGACGGCTGTCGTCCAGTTCCAGCGTGTCCCAGCGCGGTTCGGCCAGTACAGGCACCAGGCCGTTTTGCGTGATAGCGAGGATGGAAGCAATGAAGGTGTTGGCCGGAACGATGACCTCATCGCCCTCTTTCATCACCCCCATTTCTATGTAAGCCCGGTAGATCAGGGCCAACGCGTCAAGTCCGTTGCCGCATCCCACACAGTGGCGCGTGCCTATATAGTCGGCATACTGCCTCTCGAACCGTTCGTTCTCCGCCCCACGAAGATAATAGCCCGAATCGGCCACACGACTCAGCGCATCGCCTATTTCGGCACGATACTGTGCATTTACCTTCTGAAGATCGAGGAACTTTATCATTACCGCCAGTTATTTGTACTCTTCCTTTCGGATGATCTTGCCATCGATGACGTCGTATTTGCGATTGAACTCCTCACGTCCGCGCTTCCACCGGTTGTGGGTCCAGAGATAGTAGGCTGGCTGTCGGCGAATGCTTTCCTCCAGCAACTGGAAGAAACGGCGCGTGATGGCAAACTCCTCCTCCTTGGCCGCCTCATACGACACCAGCCGGTAGGTGCAGATATACTTGCCGCGACAGGGTCGCTCCATATCGACATAGAACACGGCATCGTTCATTTTCTGCATGATGCGCTCACCGCCGGTGAACACCGGGGTGTCGTGGTTCAGGAAGTCGAGCCACAGATGCATGTTCTCCCACTTCGGACTCTGGTCGCTGATGTAGCCGAAAAGCGAACGGCTGTTCTCACGCTTCAGGGCCACCAAATGGCGCAGAATGTCCTGCTTGGGCACACACATGCCGCCATGAGAGGAACGGATGTCGATAAACAGACGGTCGAAGGCAGCGCTGTTAAGCGGATGATAGATCAGTCCCACCTTGGCTTCGGGCCAACGGTGGAACGCCAGTCTTGTCGACGTGAGCCACTCCCAGTTGCAGTAGTGGCCCAGGATGGCGGCGCAGTTGCGCCCTTCGTCGAACACTTCCTCCATCTTCTCGCTGCCCCTGAACTCTATGTGCTGCAGCATTTCCTCGTTGCTGATGCTGAGCAGCTTGATGGATTCCACCATATAGTCACACAGCCAGTGGTAGAACTGCCGCTCGATGGCTGCAATCTCGGCTCCGTCCTTCTCGGGAAACGAGTCAGTCAGGTTCTTCCGTACCAGCTTCCTGCGATATTTCACCACATAGAACACCAGCACGAAGAACACGTCGGACAGGAGATAGAGCACCCGCCAGGGCAGCAGCGACAGCGTGTAGGCTGCGCCATAAAGGAGCCGGTATTTTATTTTCTCACTCATCACATTCATTCGGCGCTCTTAATATATTTGGTGCAAAGGTAATACTTTTAAACGAGAAATGAGGAACGAAGTGAGAAAATTCTCATTTCACTTCTCAATTCTCATCAAAATATAGTACCTTTGCGGCCATGAAGGAGATACTTAGAAAAGGATTCATCTACTATTTGCTTTCGTCGCTGTTCATAGGCGTTCTTTTCCTGTGCTACATGAAGGGCGACACCATTATGGAACGCATCGACCTGTGGGGCTGGCTGTTTTTCGTCACTTCGTGTCTTTCCCATGCTGCCCTGCTGGTGCTGGCACTCTTCCTGGTTTTTTACCTGCCGTGGGCACTGCTGCGCCTCCGTCGCGTGGCAACGGGACTATTTGTGACGTCGGTCGTCCTGCTGGCAATGGTCGTGTTTCTCAACATGCAGGTCTATCACATCTACCGTTTCCACATCAACGGCTTCATTCTCAACATGCTCACCGGCCCCAGTGCTGGCGACATCTTCCAGTTCGACGGCACACTTGTGCTCACCGAGAGCCTGCTGCTGTTGCTGGTGGCAGCCGTGTCCGCAGCCTTGTGGTGGGCTGCCTGCTGGATTAGCAAACGGTGGCAGCACCGCTACGGCTACTGCTCAGTGGCCTTGCTGGTGGGTTCGCTGCTGGTGGCCAACGGCCTGCACGTCTACGGATCCTTCGTGGTGAAGCCCTCCATCCTGCTTCCCTCGCGGCTCGTGCCCTACTATTTCCCGCTCTCCATGAGCTCGCTGCTGGAGGATATGGGCTTTGAACGCCACACCGACGACACCAGCGACGGCATGAGCGGTGACGGCGAACTGCAATACCCGCTCCATGAACTGCGGGTGGAGCCGCCTTCGCAGAAGACCAGCGTGGTGTTCATCCTTATCGACTCCTGGAACCGCCGCGCCCTGACCGAGGAATGCATGCCCCGACTGGCAGAGATAGCTGCCAACGAACAGTACTACATGAACCACATGAGCTGCAGCAACGGCACCCGCTACTCCGTCTTCGGACTGTTCACGGGCCTGCAGCCTTACTATTGGCCTGTCTTTCAGGGCAGCCACCAGAGTCCGCTGCTCGTCGACCAGCTGCTGTCCCAGGGCTACCAGTTCCGGGCCTATCCCAGTGCCACGCTCCAGTCACCGCCTTTCTCGCGGGTGCTCTTCCAGCATGTGCCCGACCTGCGCACGAAGACGCCCGGCCTCACTCCTTATGAGCGTGACCACCGTCTGACCTCCCACTTCATTGCCGACCTGTCCAATATGGCAGCTACGGGTGAGCCGTTCTTCGCCTTCCTGTTCTACGACATGCCCCACTCGCTCATCTGGCCTGAAGACCAGCCCAAGCACTTCACTCCTGCCTGGGACTATGCCGACTATGCTGCACTGAACGTTAACACGCCTGTGGAACCGTTCTGGAACCTCTACCGCAACCTGTGTCATGCCACCGACTCGCTCGTGGGACAAGTGGTCGACGCGCTGAAACGGTACAGGCTCTACGACCGCACACTGCTCGTTGTCACCGGCGACCACGGGCAGGAGTTCAACGAGAACCACAACAACTACTGGGGCCACAGCAGCAACTTCAGCGTCCATCAGGTGGGTGTGCCGCTCATCATGCACCAGCCTGGGAAGCCTGCTGCACGCCACCGCTACCGCACCACCCACTACGACATAGTGCCCACACTGATGCACGACTACCTGGGTGTGCTGAACCCGCCGTCTGACTATTCGGCAGGCCGCCTGCTCAACGACTCTACACCGCGACGCTGGCAGTTTGTGGGCAACGAGCTGCGCTATGCCTTCCTCTTGGAGAAGGACACCATTCTGACCAAAGAGGGAGCCGGATGGATTGATGTGACCGATGCGCGCATGAACCCCGTGAGCAACTACCACATTCACCCACAGCAGTTCGAACAAGCCGTCAAAGAACTGAACCGGTTCTTCAAGTAAACTATTCATAATCAACTACTTATAATTATCTTACAACTAAGGCTCAGCTATCGCCTAACTGAGCCTTAGTTACAACGCAATTGAGGCTCAGTTGAAGGACGACTGAGCCTCAGTTGTATCAAACTATTTCTGGGGTTGTTTGTTACTTCTCCTTGAGATCACGCGAGGTGAGCTGCAGCAGGGCACGGCCCAACTGCAACAGGCGCAGGGAATCGGAACCCTGGGCTGCAATGAGGTGCTGGGCTGCAAGGTCGTAGGACATGAAGCCGGTGCTGTCGATAACGGTCATGCCCTCCACGTAGGTGTGGAAAGCCAGCTGACGGCGGTAGGCAGGACTGAGCACGTCACGGCTGAAACGGAAGTCGCTGTGACTCAGCTGCAACTGTCCCAAGAGCGTGGCAGCAAGGTCGCTCTGGTTGCAGATGGCACTGACTGTGCGGGGCTGGCGCACGGCACCGCCCACCCAGATCATGGGAATGTGGTTGAAGAGAAGGGTGGTCTCGTTAATGCCCTGATAGCGGTAGCCATGATCAGGCAGGATGACAACCAGCGTCTGCGACCACGAGGGCAGGCTCCGCAGGCTATCGACCAGCTCACCCACACAGCGGTCGAGGTAGTGGAAGGCATTGTACACCTCATCGTCAAGCACGCGCTCAGGCACGTCCCACGGTTCGTGGCTGCTCAACGTGAGCCAGGTCTTCATCCAGCGGCTGTCGGCTGGCTGGGCGGCAATGTCGCGAAAAAGGGTGCGGGCGGTGATGCCGTCGCATACGCCCCACTTGGCCGTAGCCTGCTCGTCGCTGCTGTAGTCGGCCTTCCACGTCAGGTGGTCGTAGCCCGACGACATGACGTAGCTGCGCATGTTGGTGAAGTTGATGTCACCACCGTAGAGAAAGCTGTTGTCGTAGCCCTCAGTCTTGAGCGTCCCGGCAATGGAGGGCAGCTTGCGGCTCTTCTCGGGAACCTTCATGACAGAGGTAATGGGAAAGGCGGGATAGCCACTGAGAATGCTCACAACACCCCTGTCGGTACGCCAGGAGTTGGCGTAGCACTGGGTGAAATAAATGCCTTCATGGGCCAGCTGGTTCAGTCGGGGGGTGATGTCAGCGTGTCCCCCCAGTTCTGTAAACTGTCCGCCGCAGCTCTCCATGATAATCAGCACAATGTTGGGACGTGTGGTGGTGAGCAGGGTGTCGGCAGGCAGGGTCTCGCTGTCGAAGAGTCCTTCGGTCAGCTGTTCACATTCGTCATCGCTGAAGAAGCGGTATTCCACGATGTAGTCGCCCGATTTGCCCAGCGAATAAAGGAAGCTGAACACGGGGTTGACGGCCGAGTGGTTCAGAAACTGGCGCGAGGAGAAGTACACCTGCCCGATGTTGGTGGTCGACTCGCTCAGTCCACCACGTATGCCAATGATCATGAGGGGAATGACAAGAAGGTGGAGGGCGGTGGTTCTGAGTTTAGCCGACGCTGAATGCTCCACGCTGAACGCTAAACTGAAGAAGATGACTGCTGCCACTACCGCAAAGATGATGAAGCGAACCAGCAGATAGGCGGTGCTGACGCTGGCTGTGGCCTCAGTGGGCGTCTCAAGATAGGAAAGACAGGATGCGTCGAGCTTGAACTGCCAGAAAGCATAGAGGCTGGTGTCTGCCACGAAGGCCAGGCTGAAGGCCACCGCCACCAAAAGGGCATAGCCGCGAAAGAGCCAACGAGGCACTGGCAACCAAACGGAAAAGGCCGACAGCAGTAAGGGAATGATGAGGAAATAGAGTGCTGTGCTGAGGTCAAGACTCAGTCCGTGCCAAACAACGCTGAGCACATCGCCTGCGGTGAACGCCTCCTGACCTGCATAGCAAAGCATGAACACCACCTTTGCCATCACAAAGATGAGGACGGTGGTCAGATAGAACCGCAAAAGAAAGATCAGCCGCTGCTTCATACCTGCTGCATTGCGTGAAGTTTGTTGTAATAGCCGTCAATGGCCAGCAGTTCCTCGTGGGTGCCGCGCTCCACAATCTGTCCCTCATGGAGCACACAGATCTCGTCGGCATTCTTGATGGTCGACAGGCGGTGGGCAATGGCTACGGTGGTGCGCGTCTTCATCAGCCGCTCCAGGGCGTCCTGCACCAGTCGCTCGCTCTCTGTGTCGAGTGCCGAGGTGGCCTCGTCAAGAATGAGGATGGGCGGGTTCTTCAATATGGCACGGGCAATGCTGACGCGCTGTCGCTGACCGCCACTGAGACGACTGCCGCGATCGCCAATGTTGGTGTCGAATCCATGTTCCGACTGCGTGATGAAATCGTAGGCATTTGCTATCTTGGCCGCCTCTGCAATCTGCTCGTCGGTGGCAGTGTCAACACCGAAGGAAATGTTGTTGCGGAACGAGTCATTAAACAGGATGGCCTCCTGATTGACGTTGCCGATGAGCTGGCGCAGGTCGTGAATGCCCAAGTCCTTCACGTTGATGCCGTCAATGAGCACTTCGCCTTCCTGCACGTCGTAGTAGCGCGGAATCAGGTCTACGAGCGTTGACTTGCCGCCACCACTCTGTCCCACGATGGCAATGGTCTTGCCCTTGGGAATGATCAGGTTAATGTCTCTCAGCACCCACTGCTCCCCGTAACGGAACGATACGTGGCGGAACTCTATCTGGTGCTCAAACGAGCTGATGGGTGTCGGGTGTTGGCTTTCGGTAATGGTGTTCTCGGCCAGCAGGATCTTGTCGATGCGCTCCATCGAGGCCAGTCCCTTCGGAATGTTGTAGCCTGCCTTGGAGAACTCCTTCAGTGGGTTGATGATGGAGTAGAGAATCACCATGTAATAAATGAAGGAGGGGCCGGTGATGGTCTGGTTGTTGAGCACCAGCACGCCACCGAACCACAGCACGATGACAATCATCACCGTGCCCAGGAACTCACTCATGGGTTGCGCCGACGCCTGTCGTATGTTCTCCCTCATCAGGTCGTCGCGGTAGCTGCTGTTCACCTGGTCAAAGCGGCGGTTCATCTTCTCTTCGGCACAGAAAGCCTTGATGATGCGCAGACCGCCCAGCGTCTCTTCCACCTGGCTCATGGTGTCGCTCCACAGGGCCTGAGCCTTGATGCTCTTCTGCTTCAGCTTACGGCCCACGATGCCCATGAACCAACCCATGATGGGCACAATGAAGAGGGTGAAGAGCGTGAGCTGCCAGGAGATGAAAAGGAGCGTGGCGAAGTAGGCAACGATGAGTACGGGGTTCTTGAAAAGCATGTCGAGCGACGACATGATGGAGCTTTCCACCTCCTGCACGTCACCGCTCATGCGGGCGATAATATCACCCTTGCGCTCCTCTGAGAAGAAGCCCAGGGGCAGCGAGGTGATCTTGCGATAGAGCTGGTTGCGTATGTCGCGCACCACACCCGTGCGGATGGGCACTATGCAGGCCGAAGTGAGGAAGTAAGCCCCCGTCTTCAGCATGGTGGTGGCGGCCAGGAACAGACCTATGAAGAGCAGCGTGGTGGTGGCACCATAGCTGGCAATAAGCCCGTTGACATAGAAGTTCAGGTTGTTCATCAGCACATCCTGTACATTGCTCCAGTCCCAGGCCATATAGGCTGTGGCTGCCTGGGCATCGCCTGTCTGGAACAGGATTTGCAGAATGGGTATCAGGGCGGCAAACGAGAAGATGTTAAGCACCGCCGAGAGGATGTTGAACACCACCGATGCAATGAGGTATTGCTTGTAGGGCGGTACGAACCGCCTGAGCACTTGCAGGAATTCTCTCATATCTATTTCTTTCTTGTTTCTTGATTTTCACGCACCGTAAGCCTGTCTTGCGTCATGCGCTCCATGTACTGCTGTACTACCGACTGCAACTGGCGTGTCATCTGCCGCAGCGTGTCCTTCGGCATCGTGGAAAGCACATTGCGGCTGAGCAGTGAGTCGGTTCGGAAGCGGTAGGCAGCCGTGACATCCTCACCGTCGAAATGCAGCAGGTAGGGGCCTTTCACAAACTCATAGCCTCCTGTCTCGCTCATCCAGTGCAGGGCGAACGACTCGTTGGCAGGCGTGCCGATCATGTCTTTTCCGAAGGCCACGTAGGGATGGTCGTAGTGCAGGTAGGACAGCACCGTGGGCATGATGTCGACCTGTTCCACTACACGCTCACGGTCGTAGCCCCGCAGCGTGCTGTCGCCTGGGGCATAGAAGATGATGGGCACGGTACAGTTGCCCAGCGTGGTGGTGTAGCAGGGGTCGATGGTGGTGCTGGAATGGTCGGCCGTGATGACAAAGAGCGTGTTGTTGAACCACGGCTGCCTGCTGGCTGTCTGGAAAAAGTGGCGCAGGGCATGGTCAGTATAGCCTATGCACTCCTGCAACGGGCGCTCACCCTTGGGGAACACGTCCTTGTAGCGTTCGGGCAACGTGAAGGGCGTGTGCGACGATGCCGTGAAGACTGCCGTCATGAACGGCTGCTGCATGCCGCTCATCGTGAGGGCGAAGAACTGCAGGAACTCCTCGTCGAAGATGGCCCACGTGCCGTCGTAGTCTTTCTCGCCACCGAAGCGCTTGTCTTCGTCGTACTCCGTGCGGCCATAGTAGTGCTTGAAGCCGGTGGCACGCGCAAACGCCTGGAAGCCCATCGAGTTGTTCTGCGCTCCGTGGAAGAAGCCCGTCGCGTAGCCTTTCTGCTCACCCAGCTCGCGGGCCAGTCCACTCATGTGGTTCAGCGAGGCGGGGGTAAGGAACAGCGGCTCCACATAGTTGGGCAACGACGACAGCGTGGAGGGCATGCCCTCAATGCTCTTTCGCCCGTTGCTGTAGGAATACTGCCAGGTCAGGGCACCGTGGGTGATGAGCGAATCGAGGAACGGTGTGAACCCCCTGTAGGTCCCACCGCGCAGTGTCTGGTTGTAGAAACCGAAGTGCTGCTTGCCGAAGCTCTCCAGAATGAGCACCACCACATTGCGGGGCACGAAGGGCAGCGAATCGGCAGGCACGTGGACGGGCGAATAGAGTGCTGCGGCCTCTTCCTCCGTGAGGTAGTGGGGCACCACCATAGGCTTCTTGCTCAGGGTCCTATAGATAGAAAAAGGAGTGTTGAGCACGATGCCCGTCTCAGCCGGACGGTCTACGTACTGGTTGGCGTTCGAAATGGTGATGGGGCGTACGGCGTGGGCAAAGCCGCCGCGCATGCCTGCCACGCAGAGCGGGACGGCAGCCAGCAGTGATGCCGACATGCAGAGATAGTATTTCAGCTTCGCACCGGGTGCTGGGACATGAGAACCGGGACGGAACACCTTCCACAGCAGCCAGCAGAGACCCAGGCCCAACAGCACCAGATACCAGTTGGCCAGAAACTGTTCGCCCATGATCTTCGTCATGCCTCCGGCTCCCTCGTTGCTGAACTCATGAAACACCGACGTGGTGGTGCGCTTGCCCGTGTAGGGGAAATAAACGCAGTCGGCCAGATTTGCCCATAGGGCCACCGAGTTACACACCACATAAATCCAACGTACCACCCTGTAATAGCCTTTGCACTCCTTCCAGTGCAGGGGCAGCAGCATCATGACGATGACCAGGGCGTTGGTATAGAGAATAGCCGACGTGTCGAAGATAATGCCTGCTCCGAACAGGCTGAGCGCATGGGAAAGGGTCATTGTGTCGGCATACAAGTCCCAGTTGGTCAGCAGGAAGACCAGCCTCGACAGCATGAAAAGCACGTAGACCACGAGCAGATTGCCCAGCAAAGCCACCACAGGCGAACGCATAATAACGGATTTCATGCCGCAAAGGTACTACTTTTAAATGAGAAATGAGAAAAAATAACGAGAAATGTAGTACCTTTGCACCCATGATGAACAGGAAAAAGAAAAGAATCATAGCACTGGTGCTGGCCGCAGCCATCGTGGCAGCACTGGGATTGTGGGCAAACAGCCGCTGGAATGTGTGGTTCAACAACGTTGAGGAACAGGCTTGCGCACTCGTTGCGGAGCCGCACCACGTGCTCCTCACCTTTGGCGATGCCGACGAACTGTCGCGCAATGTGAGCTGGCAGGCCGACTCGGTGGTGCGCGAAGCCTACTTGCAACTGGTGTGCCTAGCCGACAGCGACACCACCGCCGTGAGTGCTGCAGGCGAAGTGTTCCGCTCGCGCCGTGGTGTCAGTGCCTACTATGTGGCCCGTCTGCGCTCGCTCAGACCCGAAACCGACTATGCCTACCGCGCCGTTACCGCCGGGAAAGCCTCTCCCTGGTATCATTTCAGCACCCACGCTGCCGGTGCAGACCGGCTGAACTTCCTCTACGTGGGCGATGTGCAGGACACCCTTGGGGGCGAGGCCAACCGTTTCCTGCGCGAAGCCCTGCAGCGTCACTCTCAGAGCGAGTTCCTCGTCTGCGGCGGCGACCTGACCGAGCGACCCACCAACCAGCACTGGGCCGAGACGTTCCGCGACATCGACAGCGTATGCCAGCACCTGCCGCTGCTCGTGGTGACGGGCAACCACGACTACCTGAAAGGAGTCATCATGCGGCTGGAACGCCGTTTCCCGCTGGTCTACTCCTACTTCCTCGACTCCAAAATCGACGACAACCAGGTCTACACACTCCGCTACGGCCCTGCACAGTTCTTCCTGCTTGACAGCAACCGCGAACTGCCCTATCTGCTGACGCAGCGCAAATGGCTCAAAAAACAACTCCAGCAGAGCACGGCCCGCTGGAAAATCGTGGTGCTCCACCACCCGCTCTTCTCGCTCAAGGGCATGAACAACCTCATTCAGCGGTGGGCGTTCAACGACCTGATTGAAGACTACGGTGCAGACCTGGTGCTGCAAGGCCACGAGCATGCCTACGCACGCATGACCCGCCACACCGACGATGATACGCCCACGACACCCGTCTACACCGTGAGCCACTGCTCGCCGAAGAACTACCGCATCAAGTTCGACGATCGCTTCGACAAGTTCGGCATCTCCAGCCGCTACTACCAGACGGTCAGCATCGTGGCCGACACGCTCACGCTCTGTGCCTACGAGGTCTACGGCCACTCGCTCTACGACTCGCTGCGCATCATCAAGCAACCCGCCGACGCAGCCCCGCTCATAGAAGACCTGGGCCGCGCCATTCCCGAATACATGGAGTTCACCCCCGATCCCGACAGCAAGAAAGACCGCGACTATGCCAAACGAATAGCCGACTATAAGCAGCGGCACCCCGAACGCATGAAACATTAAGTTACAGGCAGGAAAATAGGCTTTTCCTATGTATTTTTCAACTAAGGCTTACTTAGCACTCAACTAAGCCTTAGTTACGACACAACAAAGCCTCAGTTGCAACACAACTGAGGCTTTGCTGTAAATACTTGAATATCAAACCGTTTCGCCCATGAGCGTGGCACTGGTGCTGCCAACAATCCTGACGGCAACGGTCTGGCCGATGTGATGGCCTGCCTTGGGGAACACTACCATCTTGTTCTGCTGGGTGCGCCCGCAGAGGCTTTCACGGCTGCGCTTCGAAAAGCCTTCGACCAGGACTTGAAACTCGCGGCCCTCGTCCTTCTTGTTCTGTTGGGCAGAAATCTCGGTCTGCAAGGCTATCAGTTCATTGAGGCGACGCAGCTTCACCTCTTCAGGCACATCGTCGGGCAGGTGCTTCGAGGCGTAGGTGCCGGGGCGCTCAGAGTACTTGAACATGAAGGCAGAGTCGTAGCCCACCTCGCGCATGAGGCTGAGACTGAGCTGGTGGTCTTCCTCGGTCTCGCTGTGGTAGCCCACGAAGATGTCGGTAGACAGTCCGCAGTCGGGAATGATGCTGCGGATGGCAGCCACGCGACCCAGATACCACTCGCGGGTGTACTTGCGGTTCATGAGCTGCAGGATGCGGTCAGAGCCGCTCTGCACGGGCAGGTGGATGTGCTTGCAGACGTTGGGCTCCTCGGCAATGACGCGCAGCGTCTCGTCGCTCATGTCCTTGGGGTGCGAGGTGGTGAAGCGGATGCGCATTTCGGGTGCTTCACGGGCCACACGGCGCAGCAGCCCGGGGAAGTTCAACTGAGAGTCGTAGGAATTGACGTTCTGCCCCAGCAGCGTGACTTCCTTGAAACCTCGGTCGCGCAGGTCGCGCACCTCGCGGAGGATACTCTCCACGTCACGGCTGCGCTCGCGGCCACGGGTGTAGGGCACGATGCAGTAGTGGCAGAAGTTGTTGCAGCCGCGCATGATGCTCACAAAGCCGCCTATGCGCTGGCCGATGGCCACGCGCTGGGGCACCACGTCGCGATAGGTCTCAGAGGTCGACAGCTCGATGTTGATGGCCTTGTGGCCAGCCTCGGCCTGGGCAATGAGGTCGGGCAGGCTGAGATAGGCGTCGGGGCCAGCCACCAGGTCGGCACCGTACTTATGGAGCAGATCGTCCTTCACCCGCTCGGCCATGCAGCCCAGGACACCAATGATGAGTCTTCCGGATTTCCGCAGTGCGCTGAGTGCTTCCAGACGGTGGTAGATTTTCTGTTCGGCATTGTCGCGCACCGAACAGGTGTTCAGGAAAACGGCATCGGCCTGTTCAACGGTGTCACACAATTCGTAACCGGCCATCTGCATGACCGAAGCAACGACCTCGGAGTCGGCCACATTCATCTGGCAGCCATAGGTCTCAATAAACAGTTTCTTCATCCTAAAATTTCGAATTAGGCTGCAAAGGTACGAAAATAATTCTTCATTCATCATGCATAATTCATATTTTTAATATACCTTTGCAACCAAATAAGAGAAACAACCGTATATGCAAAAACCAATACTGACCCAAACCAGCGTATGGGCCGAGGTGCGCGACTACATAACCATTGCCATCGGCATGCTGAGCTACTGCATCGGGTGGGGCATCTTCCTGCTGCCCAACAACATCACCACGGGCGGCGTGGCCGGTGTATCGTCCATCCTGTTCTGGGCAACGGGCATCCCGGTACAATTGAGCTACTTTGTGATCAACGCCATACTGCTGCTCATTGCCCTGCGCGTGCTGGGACTGAAATTCTGCCTGAAGACCATCTATGCGGTGATGGTGCTCACGGTGGGCGTGGCCGTAGTGACTGAGAACTATCACGACCACCTGCTGGCCAACCAGCCGTTCATGGCGGCCATCATCGGTGCGGTGTTCTGCGGATGCGGCGTAGGAATGGGACTGGCATCCAACGGCTCTACGGGCGGCACCGACATTATTGCGGCCATCATCAACAAATACCGCGACATATCGCTGGGGCGCGTCATCATGCTGTGCGACGTAATCATTATCTCATCGAGCTACCTGGTGCTGAAAGACTTCGAGAAGGTGCTCTACGGCTACGTGGTGCTCTACGTCACAGCCTTCTGCATAGACTGGGTGGTCAATTCGAAGCGCTCGTCGGTGCAGTTCTTCATCATCAGCCATAAATACAAGGAAATAGGCGAGCGCATCAACCGTGAGCCTCATCGCGGCTGCACGGTCATCGATGCCCAGGGCTTCTATTCGGGCAACGAGGTGAAGATGCTCTTCGTGCTGGCCAAGCGCCGACAGAGCGACCTGATATTCCGCATCATCGACGAGGTGGACCCCCACGCCTTCGTCTCGCAGAGTGCCGTCATCGGCGTCTACGGTGAAGGCTTCGACCGCTTCAAGGTGCGCCGCAAGAGTGTGAAGTCATGATACGCTACACCCATAAGGAAGAAATCTGGAACACGTTCTCCCACGCCGGCGGCATCCTGCTGGGCGTGGTCATCGGCATCATCTTCCTGGTCATGACCATCAAGGGCCACAGTTCGTGGGCTTCGGTGGGCGTTTCGCTCTATCTCTTCGGCATGCTTGGCAGCTATATCACGTCGACCGTCTATCACGCCCTGCCGCGACGCTCGAAATGGAAGGAGCGGCTGCGCCACTGGGATCATGCCGCCATCTACTGGCACATTGCAGGCAGCTACTCTCCGCTGACGCTGGTGGCACTGCGCGAACAGGGCTACTGGGGGTGGAGCCTGTTTTGCTTTGTATGGGCCTGTGCGCTGGCGGGAACCATCGTGAGCTTCATCAAGCTGAAGGAGCACTCCAACTTCGAGACGCTCTGCTTCATCGGCATGGGACTGTCGGTGCTCGTGGCCTTCAAGCCGCTCGTTGACTCGGTGTCAACGGCAGCCTTCGTATGGATTGTGGCCGAAGGGGTCAGCTACATCACTGGAGCGTTGTTCTATAGCCTAAATAAAAGACGCTACATGCATAGCGTCTTTCATTTCTTCGTCCTCGCAGGCTCCGTTTGTCACATCATTGCTGTGTGGGACGTGTTGATGCAGTATCTTTAGCGTCTTGCCAACACTTTCTTCACTTCGCTGCTGTTCCTGACAATGTTCAGTCCGGGCTGCAGACGAGACAGGCGCCGTCCCTGCAGGTCGAACACCTGAAGAGTGCCTGCGGGCACTACCTTCTGCGACTCGATACCAGCCGACTCGCTGCCGCCCATCGTGAGGGGTGCCGTAGCACTGGTGGTGATGCACAGCTTGTCGATGCGGGCTCCGTCCTCGCGTCCGGCAATACCAAACTGATAGTTGGTGCCCTTCTTCAGCGCACCGCCCCACAGCTGCTTCCATTCCCACGAGTTGGTGGCAAGACCGTTGACCATCGTCCACTCGGCATTGTCCATGCGCACAAAATAGCTGTCGTCGTCGTAGGAAGGGCACAGCACACGCGCGTAGATATAATAGGTGCTGGCCTCCTCTACCGAGAAAGCAGCCAGCAGCTGGTCGGCCTTGTCGTTCGACACGGTGGTCTGGTTCTTCACCGTCTCTAAGTACTTACCGCCTGAAGCCGTAGCATCCTCAACCAGGCGGAAGTTTTTGCCGTAGACATCGTTACGCAGGTTCTCGGCCTCAATCCAGATGCCCTTCACCTCTTCCTCGTCTTCCTCATCGTCGGCAGCCAAAGGGCCGTCCTGTGTGAAGAGGCTCAGGTCGGCAGCACCGCCCAGCACTACATAGCCCTCAGCGTTGAGATGCAGCCAGTCGTTCTCGAAGAGGAACTTCGGGTTCAGCTGCTCGCTGTCGTTGGCATCGCAGGCTGCAGCAGCCAGATCGATCACGCCGTCGAGCATCTTGGTAGACAGAATCCACTTGTTCACACGCTGGCGGCCTGCCTCATGATCCTTGCTGTAGTAGCTATTATTCTTGAACGGCGTGATGGTGGCACCAAACACGCGGATGCCCTTCTGATGAGCCTGACGGATGATCTGCTTCCACACTTCGATGATGCGGCGGGCCGTCATTTCACCGTTAGAGCTGCCGCCCAGGTCGTTCACGCCCTCAAAGAGCACAATCCATTTCACACCCTCCTGTTCGAAGAGGTCGCGCTGATAGCGGTTCGAGGCTGCAGGGCCCAGACCGCCTGCCACCACGCAGTTGCCGCCAATGCCCAGGTTGAGCATGCCGATATGGCTGGTCGGCTCGTTGGCCAGGAGGCGGCGTGAGAGCTGGTCAGTCCAGCGATCCTGCTGGTTGGTAGTAGAGCCGCGCCCGTCGGTAATCGAGTTGCCCAGCACGGCCACACAGCCAGCCTCTTCGGGGGCAAACACCTCCATAGCGAGGATGTGATACCAGTGGTCGGTCTTTGAGGCCGAGGCGAAGTTGCTGGTATTGCCCTTCACCAGATAGCTGGTGGTACGCGAACCGGGATGTCCGCTCACCACCGACGACGAAGCCTGGCCGTAGTGAATGGTAATGGCCACATTCCCACGTACACCAATGGGGAAACGCACGGGGTCGCTCACGACCTTCTTACCAGCGGCAATGGTGGTCTGCACGTCGCCGTCGAAGGTCAGGACGGTGGTGGTAGCCTCATCCACATCGGGACTGGAGCCTGCGGTCTTGGCCAATGCCAGCTCCACGCCCTTGATTTCCACCGGCTGATTGCCAAAGTGATTACTCAGCTTCAGGCGAACCACTTCACCGCCCAGGCTCACCTGCACAATCTGTCGCAGCGTATTGTTGGCCAGTCCCGGCGACGGGGGGTTGTTGTTGCTGCCCGACTCCATCGGAGCAGTTGCCCAGGTGCCCACCCAGTGACCATCGCCCAAGTCTATGGGTTCCTTCACGATGATGCTATAGGTAGCCGAACCGGCCTTGTATTCCTCGTTTCCGGCAAACGTTGCCGTCACCTTTCCGCTTCCTTCGCCAGAGCCCAGCGTCACACTGCCCGTCGTGGGGTTCACGGTGATGAAGCCATCGGGACGGCTGGTGGCACTATAGGTCACGGGCAGCGAGTGGGGGTTGTTCAGTGTGGGGACTGTCAGCGGCTCGCCCGGTGCCAATATCACACGTTCCGGCGTGAAGCTAAGCTCCGGGGCGGTCGTGTCGTCGAAGGTCTCCATGTAGAGACTGATGATGCGCACCGAACCTGTAGCGTCCTGATTACCGCCCGACAACACTACTTCCGTAGCATTCTTCAGGTAGTCTTCGGGCACAGACTCGCTCAGGTTGAACTCCGTCACGCCCTCTTTGTTGACAACGAGCGTGTGGTTCTGTTCGCCCTTGTAAATCAGGATGCGGAAGCTCTGCGCCTTCAGATCGGCACATTCCACCACCAGCTTCTCATACTGGCTCAGGTCGCCTGAAGGCAGGTTGAGACCGCGCACCTGGTTGGCATACTGCATAGTCCAGCTCATGGTGTTTGTGGCTGCGTCCCACTGAGCCTGACTGGCCAGCGTGGGATTGCTAAAGTCTGCGTAGACTTTCGTTGTGGCTGCCTGCACCGAGGTAAACACCGCAAGCAGCAGCAACAGGGAAAAAGAAAAGATACGTTTCATTACTATCATTGATTAATGGTTAGGTTTATTCAAAAACGAGATCATGGAGCGTACAAAGCGACTTTTCCTTCACATCGGAGGCAAAGACGAAGAACAACGCATGCTTGCCTTTCAGCGCAGAGAGTGCAGGCAGAACGACAGACAACTGAGTGGGTTGCTGGGGCTGGTCGGCCTTCAGTTCGATGGTGCCAAGCACCTGTCCGCCCTGCGATGTCCACGGACGGTCGGCCATCACGCTGATGGTGCCGTCGACGCCCTGCGGCGTCAGGTTGAGCAGCAGGCTCACGTCGCTACGGCCCTGGGTGGCATCGAAATTGAAGTACTTGTAGCCCACGATCGACCCGTCGGTGTTGTTCACCACGTCGTTGGTGTTGTTGCGCAGGTCGTAGGGAGCCTGGAAATTGTCGTCGGTGCCGTAGGACGAAGCCACATAGGAACCGAAGAAGGTATTGTTGGGCCACTCATGAACGGCCGTCTTCGGCCCAGTATACCAGCAGGCAATACCTGCCGAATGGCGCTGCAGCGGGTTCAGGCCCTCAAGCGAAAAGCCTTCCGACGTGTATTCACCTTCCGAAATCACAACCTTACCGCCTGCACCTTCCTCAACGTTGACTGTGATGGGAGCCACCATAGCCTGACGGGCATACTCGTCGGTGCCGGTCTGACGGTGATAGAACACATACCACTGACCGTTGATCTCGCAGATGCTGCCGTGGGTATTTCCGTCGACGGTAGCTGTGGCAATGGTATCGCCGTGCTCGTTCACGTCGCGGGCACGACCGTCGATAATAGTGCCGCCATAAGTCCACGGGCCCAGCGGACGGTCGCTGTAGGCGTAGGCCAGCGTGTAGTTGGAAACGGGCAGGCCAAACTCACCGTCTTTGGTGAAACGGCTGTAGATGAAGACATACTTGTCCTTGATCTTACGGATGGAAGAAGCCTCGAAGAAACTGAACACGCCCTCCTGATTGCGTCCTGAGACCATATCCTCAATCAACTCGGTGCCAGGCTTCACAGTAGCCATTGTCTGGGGGTCAAGCTCGGCGGCCATAGAGCGCTCAAAGCCCCAATAGGCATAGACGCGGCCATCGTCGTCGACGAACACTGCGGGGTCGAAGGCCAACGGGCCGTCGGTCTTCCTGGGGTCGTCCTTACTCCAGTTGCACACCTCGAAGGGGCCGTCGGGACGCTTGCTCTTGGCCACCATACCGTTGCGCCCGCCTCCCTGGTTGTTGGGATAGAGGTAATAGGTCTTCTCACCGTCGGGCCCAATGACCAGCGTCACATCGGGTGCATAGAGCACATCGGCTTTGCCGTCGGGACTGAGCAGGTTGCCCTGAGCGTCCTTGTCGACGCTGAAGATCACACCGTCGTAGCGCCACTGCGTGAGACTGTCGACGGATGCCGACCACACCACTTGGTCACGACCGCAGTATTCGGTCACCAGGTTGTCGTGCGAACCATAGAGGTAGACGCGCTGTTTGCCTGGCTGGTCGGGGTCTTCAAACACGTAGGGCTCGCCGTCGGGAATGTGTTCCCACAGCGGCAGGAAGGGGTTGCCAACGGTGGCTGGCAGCGTGGCTTCGCTGTCGTTGCCAGCCTGATTACATGAAGAAGTCATTGCCGCGCAGCAGGCAGCGGCAATGACGAGGGGCAGTGTTCTTTTATTCATAAAGCTGAATTATTTCACGTACTCAGCGAAATCTGTCAGATGCATGTCGCCCTTGCGAGCCAGCGAGTCGTGCATGGCGAAGGCGGCTGTGAGGCAGTGGCGGGTGTGGCCGCCGGTACCCAGTTTCAGATACTCACGCAGCAGCGGACGGTAGTCGGGGTGTGCGCAGTTCTCAATGATGGCTTCGGCCCTCTGCATGGGACTCTTGTGGCGCAGGTCGGCAATGCCCTGCTCAGTGACTATCACGTTCACGTCGTGCTCCGACGAATCCTGATGGGTGACCATCGGCACAATCGACGAAATGAGACCGCCCTTGGCCGTCGACGGGCAGGTGAAGATGCTCAAGTAGGCGTTGCGCTCGAAGTCGCCCGAGCCGCCAATACCGTTCATCATCTTCGTGCCGCTGATGTGCGTAGAGTTCACGTTGCCGTAGAGGTCAACCTCGATAGCCGTATTGATGGCAATGACACCCAGTCGGCGAATGACAGCCGGGTGGTTCGAAATCTCGCTCTGGCGCAGCGTCAGGTGATCCTTGAAGTAGCCGATGTTGTCGTAGACCTGCATCAGACAGTCGTTGCTCACGGTGAGCGAGCAGGCCGATGCGTCCTTCACGCGGCCGTTGAGCATCATCTCAATGACCGAGTTCTGGATCACCTCGGTATAGATGTTGAAGTCGGGCACGTGCTTGTCCTGTCCCAGTGCCCCGAGGATGGCATTGGCCGTGCTGCCCACACCGCTCTGCAGGGGCAGGAACTCCTTGGGAATGCGCCCGGCGTGCAGCTCGCTGACCAGGAACTCAGCCGTCAGGTAGCCAATCTTGTCGGTCACGGGGTCACTGTCCTTGAAGGCGCGTGCCTCATCGGGGATGTTGCACTCCACTACGCCCACCACCTTCTCACGGGGAATCGAGACGTAGGGCTTGCCGATGCGGTCGCTCACGTTGAAAATGGGAATGGGCTTGCGATAAGGCGGATCGAGCGGCTCGTAGACATCATGGATATACTTGGCGTTGGGGCTGTGGAACGAGTTCAGCTCCAGGATGACCTTCTTGGCCAGACGGGCAGCCGTGGGGCTGATGCCACCGGCAGCAGTCAGATAGACACGGAACTCGTCGCCCACCTCCTCAATGTCGCAGACCTCGAGGATGGCCCAGTCCACGTCGCCGTAGAAACCGTAGCGCAGCTCCTGTGCCATGTGGCTCAGGTGCAGGTCGTTGTAGGGAATCTCGCCCATGTTCACGTGCTTGCGGAAGTCGGGATTGGTGGTGTAGGGGGCACGGTAGAGGATGGCCTGTGCGTTGGCCAGGTCGCCATCGGTGCTCTGTCCGGTGCTGGCACCGGTGAAGATGGCCACCTTGAACTCGCGTCCGGCTTCGTGTTCTGCTACTGCAATCTTTGCCAACTCCTTAGTGGTGGCCTTTGCCACACCAGCAGGAGTAAATCCACTCATGGCGATATGATCGCCGTTCTTAATCAACGCTGCAGCTTCGGCAGCGGTCAGTCGTGTGTACATGATTTACTTGTTTACTTAATTTTACTATTCATATTTTGCGCGCAAAATTAGTGAAAAATGGCCGAACAAACGAACAATTTGAGAACATTAACAGAATGACAAGGCTTTCATTTTGCATTTTTCTCTTTTTTTCGTACCTTTGCACGGCAAAGACTAAAACTACAAAATGAATATCATTCGCAACCAACATTTCGAGGGCGAGCGGCCGCTATTCGGGCAACAAGACCTGCGACTGGAACAGGTGACCATCGGCGACGGTGAGAGCGCCATCAAAGAGTGTTCCCACATTGAAGCCGTCGACTGCCACCTATGGGGCAAGTACCCTTTCTGGCACGTGCATAAGTTTACCATCGACCACTGTCAGTTCGATGCCGGCGCACGCTCAGCCCTGTGGTACAGTGACTTCCTGTTTATGCGCAACACGCGCATTGATGCACCGAAGATGTTTCGCGAGATGCATCATCTTCATTTGGAGGACGTGGTCATCAACGATGCCGACGAAGCGTTCTGGCGCTGCCAGTTTATTGAAGCCAGGAACCTGGAGCTGCACAACGGTGCCTATCCCTTTATGTTCTGCGACAGGGTACGCATTGACGGGTTCAAGAGTGACTCGAAGTACGTGTTTCAGTACTGTAAGAACGTAGAACTGACCAATGCCTACATCGTGACAAAAGACTCGTTCTGGGAATGTGAGAACGTGACCATCCGCGACTCGTTTCTCGACGGCGAATACCTGGCCTGGCATTCAAAGAACGTGCGTCTGATCAACTGTAAACTGGCAGGCGAACAGCTGTTGTGCTATGCCGATAATCTGTTGTTGGAAAACTGCACCTTCTCGCCTCACTGTGATCGGATATTTGAGTACAGCACTATGAAGGCCGACATTCGCGGATATGTCGAGAACATCAAGAATCCCACTAGCGGGCACATCGTGGCCGACTCGATCGGGTCTGTCACAATCGATGAACACGTGCGACAGCCCAACAACTGCGTGATTGAAATAAGAGGTTAGGAGCTATGGACTCATATTTCGACAAGCCCGTAGTACGCCGTGGGTCGGGGTGCTACAAATGGGACGAGAACGAGGCCGACGACATCATCCCGATGTGGGTGGCCGACATGGACTTCCGCACAGCACCGGCCATCATCGAAGCCCTGCAGCGACGTGTGGAGCACGGGGTGTTCGGCTATTCGCTGGTGCCTGAAAGCTATTATGAGGCCGTCATCGGCTGGTTCCTCCGACGCCATCAATGGCAGATAGACCGCACCTGGATTCAATACACTACAGGGGTGGTACCAGCACTGAGCGTCGTCGTGAAGGCTTTCACCCAGCCCGGCGACGGGGTAATCCTGCAGACGCCGGTCTACAACTGCTTTTTCTCCTCGGTACGCAACAATGGTTGTAGTGTTCTGTCCAATAGGCTACGGCTCTGCCGCAGTACGCAGAACGGGTATGTGATGGACTTCGACGACCTGGAACGGAAGGCGGCCGACCCTCGCGCCAAGCTGCTCATCCTGTGCAACCCCCACAACCCCGTGGGAAGAGTATGGAAGAGCGAAGAGCTCGCGCGCGTATATAAAATATGTAAGGAAAACAATGTCATCGTTGTCAGCGACGAGATTCATAACGAACTATGCTTCGGCGGGCAGCGTTATACGCCCTACGGCACCGTAGACGTGGGTCTGACAAACGCTATCGTCTGCACATCGCCCTCAAAATCGTTCAACACTGCTGGTCTTCAGATAGCCAACATCATCTGTTCGCAACCCGAATGGCGCGAACGGATTGACCGTGCCATCAACCAGAATGAGGTGTGCGATGTGAATCCCTTCGGCATCGTGGCCCTGCAGGCAGCCTACAACGAGAGCGCAGCGTGGCTCGACCAACTGTGCGACTACATCTATGCAAACTACCTGGCACTCTGCGACTTCATCTCCAAAGAGCTGCCCATGCTCACAGTGACGCCCTTGGAAGGCACCTACCTGGTGTGGGTCGACATCCGAGCCACGGGCCTCACGAGCGACGAGCTGACCGAAAGGCTGGTGAAAGAAGGCAAGGTGCAGGTGAACAGCGGAACGATGTACGGACAGGAAGAGGGCGAAGGCTTCATCCGACTGAACATTGCCTGCCCAAGAAGCCAGATGATGGAAGGCCTGCGCCGCATGGCACAGGTAATCAAGCAATACATGTCTTAACAATCAAAGCAATGACTATCAACAAGGAAGAACGCATCCGCCGGGCCGAAGAACTGTTCATGCAGGGCTTCAACTGCTCGCAGGCCGTAGTGGCTGCCTTTGCCGACCTCTACGGCTACAGTGAGGAACAGGCCCTGAAGATGAGTGCAGGCTTCGGTGCAGGCATCGGCCGCATGCGCATGTCGTGCGGTGCTTTCAACGGTCTGGCACTGTTGGCCGGACTGGACTGCGGATCTGTGACACCAGGTGACCAGGCCGGAAAATCGTACAACTACAAGGTGGTGCAGCAGCTGGCCGAACGTTTCAAGGAAGAACACGGGTCGCTCATCTGCGCCGAACTGCTCAAACTGAAGAAGGGGGCACCCCTGAGCTATGTGGCCTCGGAGCGCACCGCCGAATACTACAAGACACGGCCTTGCGTGAACCAGATTATCTCGGCAGCAAAGATCTACTGCGACTATCTGGAAGGCAAAACAGACTGAACTTTTTTGCAATTCGTACTATTTTTTGTACTTTTGCACGCAAATCACATACGACAACCATCCAATGAAAGAATCAGTTATCAAAGAGCAACTGCCCGAGAATGCTTTCCGGGAGTTGAAAGAAGGTGAAAAGTACGAACCCATGATGTCGCCGGAAGGCAATTACCCTGAGGTGAACACGTGGTCGGTCACGTGGGGTGTGGTCATGGCTATGCTGTTCAGTGCCGCCGCTGCCTATTTGGGCCTGAAGGTGGGCCAAGTGTTCGAGGCAGCCATCCCCATTGCCATCATTGCCGTGGGTGTCTCGACGGCAGCCAAGCGTTCGAAGGCACTGGGCGAGAACGTGATCATCCAGTCGATAGGCGCCTGTTCGGGTGCTGTGGTGGCCGGTGCCATCTTCACCCTGCCTGCCATTTATATTTTGCAGGCCAAATATCCGGAGATGTCGGCTTCGTTCCTGAAAATCTTCTTCGCCTCACTCTTGGGCGGAATCATCGGCATTTTGTTCCTTATCCCGTTCCGCAAGTACTTCGTCAGCGACATGCACGGCAAATACCCGTTCCCCGAGGCCACAGCCACCACACAGGTGCTGGTGAGCGGTGCAAAGGGAGGTGACCAGGCACGGCCCCTGCTCATTGCCGGACTCGTGGGTGGACTCTACGACTTCATCGTGGCCACTTTCGGGTGGTGGAACGAAAACTTCACTTCACGTGTGGTGGGCTTCGGCGAGGATCTGGCCGAGAAAGCCAAGCTGGTGTTCAAGATCAACACCGGTGCTGCCGTGTTGGGACTGGGCTATATTATCGGCTTCAAGTATGCACTCATCATCTGTTTGGGATCAGTGGCCGTATGGTGGCTGGTGGTGCCGGGCATGGCACTGGTGTTCGGCAGCGACGTGCTGAACCAGTGGGACCCTTCCATCACCCTGGCTGTGGGCGACATGTCGCCTGAGCAGATCTTCAAGTGCTACGGAAAGAGCATCGGCATCGGTGCCATTGCTATGGCTGGTATTATCGGAATCATCCGCAGCTGGGGCATCATCAAGGGTGCCGTTTCATTGGCTGCACGTGAGATGAAGGGCAACAAGGATGACGCAATGGAAATGCGTCGCACGGAACGCGACCTTCCCTTCAAGTTCATTGCCATCGGCTCTGTCGTAACCATTCTCATTACGTTCCTGTTCTTCTGGTTCGGTGTGATGGACGGCAACATGCTACAGGCGCTGGTAGCCATTGTACTGGTGGCCGTTATCGCCTTCCTCTTTACCACAGTGGCTGCCAACGCCATTGCCATCGTGGGGTCGAACCCCGTCAGCGGTATGACACTGATGACGCTCATCCTGGCTTCGGTCGTAATGGTGGGCGTGGGACTGAAGGGTACCAGCGGTATGGTGGCCGCACTGGTCATGGGCGGTGTGGTATGCACGGCGCTGTCAATGGCAGGTGCGTTCATCACTGACTTGAAGATAGGCTACTGGCTGGGAACCACACCCAGAAAGCAGGAGTCGTGGAAGTTCCTCGGCACACTGGTCTCAGCGGCTACGGTGGGTGGCGTCATGATGCTGCTCAATGAGACCTACGGCTTTGCCAGCGGACAGCTCGCTGCCCCGCAGGCCAACGCTATGGCTGCTGTGATTGACCCGTTGATGAACGGTGTGGGGGCTCCGTGGCTGCTCTATGCCATTGGTGCCGCACTGGCCGTGGTGCTCACGCTGTGCAAGATTCCTGCCCTGCCCTTTGCACTGGGCATGTTCATTCCCCTGGAGCTGAACACCCCACTGCTCGTTGGCGGAGCCATCAACTGGTATGTAACCACCCGTTCAAAGGACAAATCAGTCAACGATGCCCGTGGCGAGAAGGGCACGCTCATTGCCAGCGGCTTCATTGCCGGTGGTGCCCTGATGGGTGTTGTCAGCGCACTGCTGCGTTTCGGTGGCTTCAATCCCGTCAGCGAGTCGTGGTTTGCCAACCCACTTAGCGAACTTTGCGCCCTTATCGCTTACATCTTATTAATTATATACTTCGTGAAAGCCACGAAGACTGCGAAATGAGAAAACTTTTTCTAACCATGTTTTGGGCCGGTAGCATGCTGTCAGGGCATGCTACCGACTATAATATCCGGCAGTACGGAGCAGTAAGTGACACCACAAAGCTGAGCACGGAGTCCATCCAACAGGCCATTGATGCTTGTTCGAAAGCGGGTGGCGGACGCGTAGTGGTGCCGTCGGGACAATACAAGACGGGCAGTCTGAAGCTGCGGTCTGACGTGGAGCTGCACTTAGAACACGGGGCAACGCTCTACGGTTCGACCGACGTGAAGGACTACCGGCCCATGAAGTCAAACTACGTCTCGCTCAGGACACAGTCCACCACCATCCAACTGCTCTATGCCGACAACGTAAGTAACGTGGTGATCAGCGGCACAGGCACCATTGACGGACGCGGAGCGGCCTTTCCCAAACTGTCGTGGAACGATGAAGGTATTACACGTCCACACCTATTGCGCTTCATCCAGAGCCAGGACATCACGATAAAGGGCGTGACGCTGCGCAACTCGGGCTGCTGGATGCAGCACTACCTGGCCTGCGACCGGCTGAAGATAGACGGCATCAAGGTGTTTAACCGCAACAACTACAACAACGACGCACTCGACCTGGACGGCTGCCACGACGTGATTGTGACAGACATGCTGGCCGACAGCGACGATGATGCAATTACACTGAAGAGCACCTCGCCCCGGCTTTGCGAGAATGTACGCATCAGCAACTGCGTGGTAAGTAGCCACTGCAACGCTATCAAGCTGGGCACCGAGAGCAACGGCGGCTACCGTAACATTTCCATCAGCGGCATTGTGGTGAAACCCAGTGCCGACCAAAGCTCGAAGTTCTTCGGCAACGACCGCGGAACATCGGTCATCTCGCTGGAAGTGGTGGACGGAGGCGTGCTTGAGAACGTACAGGTGAGCAACATCGTGGCCGAAGGTACTGAGGTTCCCATCTTCGTCCGCTTAGGCAACCGGGCCCGAGGCTACTACGAAGGTCAGCAGATAAGCCATGTGGGCACGCTGAGGAACGTGACCATCAGCGATGTGACGGTGCGCGATGCAGGCTTCATCGGCAGCAGCATCACAGGTCTGCCCGGCCACAACGTGGAAGACATCACGCTGCGGAACATAAGCATTGAGCACCGTGGCGGGGGCCGGAAGACCGCCGTTCCTGCCGACGAAAAGGAAAAGGAATACCCCGAAGGCACCATGTGGGGCATGCTACCTGCACAGGGATTCTTCGTCCGTCATGCCCGAGGCGTGGTGTTCGAGAACATAAAAATCAGGACACTGTCGGAAGACGAGCGCCCTGAATATGTGAGAGAAGATGCTGACTAAGCCTCTCGCTGACGTGTTCCCATGCGGGCTTCGACCACGTTGACCACGTAGTCGCCCAGCTTCTCGCACTCGTTGACCAGGTCGATGTAGATGGTACCTTCGGCGTAGGTGTATTCGTGGTTGTTTACATCGACGATGTTCTGTGCCTTCAACTGATTGCGATAATTATTGATTTCATTCTCGATGTTGAACGTACGGTTCACGTCGTAGCTCTCCTTTCGGCCACCCATCAGGCGGTTCATCTGCGTCAGGGCCTGGTCCGTCAGTCCCATCATCTGGTGCAGGTGCTCGTACTGTTTCTCAATGAAGTGGTCCTGCTTGGCCGCAAACTTGCGGTTGATAGTGCGTGCCATGTTGAAGCACGAGTCGCCGATGGACTCCAGTTCGGACACCTCACGCAGCATGGCGCGTATCTTTCCCTTGGTGTCGTCGCTGAGGTGGGCATCGCTGACGCTTTCCAGGTACTGTGCAATCTCCAGTTCCATGTTGTCGCTGATGCTTTCGTACTTCTCAATGCGCGAATAGAGCTTGTTGAACTCCTGCTCACTGTTCTTGTCTTTATTGTTCGCGCTCGACGAAAGGTCAAGCAGTTCCTTCACCATGCCGAACATGCGCTGCATACGTTCTGAGAACGATGAGATTTCCTTCTGGGCCTCGAGCACCGAAAGCTCGGGGGTCTTCATGAAGCCAGCCGTAATAAAGTGCAGGCGGAAGTCCTCTTCCTCGTCGTTGCGCTTGGGCTTGATGACCCAGCACACGAACTTCTCAATCTGGGGAATGAACCAGATAAGTATCAGCGTGTTGGCCACGTTGAACGTGGTGTGGAAGGCGGCCAGCACGAAGGTCAGCTTGGCGGCGTTGGCCAGGAAGGCGGCAGCACCGGCGGTTTCTTTCACCAGGGCCACGTCGTAGCCCACCCATCCGCACACCATGTCGATGAAGGGACGGAAGATGAAAAGTATCCAGATGACGCCGAACACGTTGAAGAACATGTGGGCCAGGGCCGCACGGCGTGCCTGTGTGTTGGCCGAGAGGGCTGCCAGGTTCGAGGTCACGGTGGTGCCGATGTTCTCACCCATGACCAGCGCAATGCCCTGATAGATGGGCAGGGCACCACTGGAGCACAGAATCATGGTGATGGCCATGACGGCTGCCGACCACTGCACGCACAACGTGAGGATGCCGCCCCGCAACAAGAATATAATAGTGGTGATGAACGACGTGGGGTCGAATGAGGCGAAGAAGTCGAGCAGTGCCTGATTCTCGCCCAGGTGCATCTCGGTGCCCGTCATTCGGAGTGTGCCCAGGCCCAGGAGCAGGAACGACAGACCGAAAAGGAAGTCGCCGATAGAGCGGTATTTCTTCTGATAGATAAGGATAATGCCCAGGAAGAAAGCCGGATAGACAGCCGCCGTGATGTCGAACGACATACCGGCCGACATGATCCATGCGGTGAGCGTGGTGCCGATGTTGGCACCCATGATGACCGAGATGGCCTGCGCCAGTGTGAGCAGGCCCGCATTGACAAACGAGACCGTCATCACCGTTGTGGCTGTTGAAGACTGTACCGAGGCTGTGACAAGCATGCCGGTGAGCATGCCGGTGAAGCGGTTGGTGGTCATAGCTCCCAAGACGTGTCGCAATTGCGGACCCGCCATCTTCTGCAGTGCTTCACTCATTGACTTCATACCAAACATGAGAAGTGCGAGCGAGCCCAGAAGCTTGAAAATAACCCAAATAGACATAAAAGTGGTAATCTTTGTTATGTGAGTGCAAAAATACGAAAAAAATCTCATTTATATATACCGTTTCACGAAAAAAAATGTAATTTTACATTCCATTTATAACTTTTTGGCAATTTTACCCTTATGATGAAAACTGTGACCATACATTGTCTGAACAACAACCAGACAGTCGAAGTCGAGATGGGAAGCAACCTCGAGGAGGTGTTTAAGCAGCTCGACCTGAAGATGGAGTGGGCTCCATTAGCCGCACGTGTGAACAACAAAGTGGAAGGCATGCACTTCCGAGTCTACAAGACCAAGAACGTGGAGTTCCTCGACATCACGTCGCCTTCGGGCCAGCGGGCCTACACGCGCACGCTGTTCTTCGTGCTGTGCAAGGCCGTTCGCGACCTGTACGAGAAGTGCAAGGTGTCTATCGACATTCCCGTGTCGAACGGCTACTACGTAGACTTGAACATAGGACGGCCCGTGACGCTTGACGATGTGGGCAACATACGCCGCCACATGCAGGAAGTTATCGATGCCGCCATGCCCATCCACCGTCATGAGACCACCACAGAAGAGGCCATCCAGATGTTCACCGACCTGAAAACCCATTCCAAGGTGAAACTGCTCAAGAGCACGGGTTCGCTCTTCACCACCATCTACGACATTGACAAGTACTACGACTACTACTACGGTTCGCTGCTCACCAACACGTCGCAGCTCTATCTGTTCGGTCTGGAGAAGTACTACGACGGCCTGCTGCTGCGCATTCCATCGCGCGAGCACCCCAACGAGCTGGGCGAGATTGTGATGCAGGACAAGATGTTCAGCATCTTCAAGGAGCACCATCGCTGGCAGGACCTGCTGGGGCTGCGCACCATTGGCGACCTGAACGAGTGCATTGCCTACGGACGGACCAACCTGCTCATACAGGTGTCAGAAGCCCTGCAGGAGAAGAAGATAGCCCGTATTGCCGAGGACATCGCCTTCCGCAAGGGCATACGCATGGTACTCATTGCAGGCCCGTCGAGCAGCGGTAAGACCACCACCTGCAAGCGCCTGTCGGTGCAGCTCATCACCAACGGCATCAAGCCAGTGCCCATCTCGCTCGACGACTATTTCCTGGATCGCGACAAGACACCGCGCGACGAGACGGGCGACTACGACTTCGAGAGCATACACGCACTGAACATACCGCTGCTCAACGAACAGCTGAACGCTCTGTTCCGGGGCGAAGAGATCGAGCTGCCACGCTATAACTTCCAGGCAGGCAAGAGCGAGATGAGCGGGCGCAAGCTGCGGCTGAAGGACGACCAGGTGCTGGTGGTGGAGGGCATACACGCCCTGAACCCCGAACTGACAGCCCAGATACCCGACGAGATGAAGTTCCGCATCTATGCGTCGGCACTGACCACGCTGCTCTTGGACAAACACAACTACATACCCACGACCGACAACCGCCTGCTGCGACGCATCATTCGCGACAACAAGTACCGTGGCGTCGACGCACGCGAGACCATACGCCGCTGGCCATCGGTGCGCAAGGGTGAGAACAAGTGGATCTTCCCGTACCAGGAGAATGCCGACGTGATGTTCAACACGGCCATGCTCTTCGAGCTGGCAGTAATCAAGCGCCAGGCCGAACCGCTGCTGGAGCAGGTGCCGGAGAACTGCGTGGAATATGCCGAGGCGTACAGGCTGAAGAAGTTCCTGCACTACATCACACCCATTCCCGAAGACCAGATACCCCCGACGTCGCTCCTCCGCGAGTTCCTGGGCGGCTCATCGTTTGAATACTGATTTTCAGCGAGTTACAGCTAAGCCTCAGTTGCAATACAACTGAGGCTTACTTGTCTTGCAACTGAGCCTCAGTCAGCATGCAACCGAGGCTCAGTTGCAACACATCCCAGGCACGGTCAGCGAGAAATCATGTAAGCGACTGATTCTCAACAGTTCTGAGGCAGCCTGCTGAGAGACTACTTCGTGGCACATCGGATAGAGTATTGGCTATCAAACGGTTAGGAGTTTTGGATAAGTTTTCAGCCCGTGAAACATCGAATGTTTCCCGAAAAATTTCACAACTGACTGACAATCAAATAATTGACATTTTTTAACCGAACAAAAGTTGTCCAAAACTCGCAACTTCGGAAGAATATTATTATCTTTGCAAACGATTAGCGATAACCCAAAGCACCTCTTATTTTTTAACGGATTATGATACAGACAGTTGTAAAACGCGATGGTCGCATCGTGGGCTTCAATGAGCTAAAAATCGCGGCCGCCATACGCAAAGCCATGATGACTACCGAGAAGGGCGAGGACGAGCGGCTGCTCAACGTGATTACCGACCACATTGCCCAGCGCGGTGACACACAGATGACCGTCGAGGCCATCCAGGACATGGTCGAGCTGGAGCTGATGAAAAGCGCCCGCAAGGACGTGGCTCAGAAATACATTGCCTACCGCAACCAGCGAAGCATAGCCCGCAAGGCCAAGACCCACGACATCTTCCTAGACATCGTCAACGTGAAGTCAAACGACGTCACGCGCGAGAACGCCAACATGAATGCCGACACACCGGCAGGCATGATGATGAAGTTCGCCTCGGAGAGCACCAAGCCCTTCGTGGACGACTACCTGCTCTCGGATGAAAGCCGCGAAGCCGTGAAGAACAACTACCTGCACATACACGACAAGGACTACTATCCCACGAAGTCGCTCACCTGCGTGCAGCACCCGCTGGACAACATCCTGAACTGCGGGTTCATTGCCGGCCACGGCGCATCGCGCCCCGCCAAGCGCATCGAGACAGCCTCGGTGCTGGCCTGCATCAGCATGGAGTGTGCCCAGAACGAGATGCACGGAGGTCAGGCCATACCTGCCTTCGACTTCTATCTTGCTCCCTTCGTGCGACTGACATATATAGAAGAGGTGAAATACTTGGAGGAGCTCAACGGCGAGAACTATTCCACCCTTTATGACGAACCCCTGGTGGACTATCTGAAGCAGGACCTCAACGGGCTGACAGGCATTGACCGCGTGCGCCAGCATGCTATCAACAAGACCGTGGGGCGCGTGCATCAGGCCATGGAAGCCTTCATCCACAACATGAACACCATCCACTCGCGCGGCGGCAACCAAGTGGTATTCTCCTCCATCAACTACGGCACCGACACCAGTGCTGAGGGACGCTGCGTTATGCGCGAGATACTGCTCTCCACCTACGAAGGAGTGGGCGGCGGCGAGACCGCCATCTTCCCCATCCAGATATGGAAGAAGAAGCGCGGCGTGAACTACCTGCCCGAAGACCGCAACTTCGACCTCTACCAACTGGCCTGCAAGGTCACGGCACGCAGGTTCTTCCCCAACTTCCTGAACCTCGATGCCACGTTCAACCAGACCGACGAGTGGCGTGCCGACGACCCGAAACGCTACCTGCACGAGGTGGCCACGATGGGCTGCAGGACCCGCGTGTTCGAGAACCGGTTCGGGCCGAAGACCTCGATAGGCCGCGGCAACCTGTCGTTCACGACCATCAACATCGTGCGCATGGCCATCGAGTGCATGAAGATTGAAGACCGCGAACAGCGCATCGCACAGTTCTTCGCCAAGCTCGACAACATGCTCGAGGTGGCAGCAAAGCAACTCGACGAGCGATTCCAGTTCCAGAAGACGGCCTACGCCAAGCAGTTCCCGCTGCTCATGAAGAGCCTCTGGATAGGAGCCGACAAACTGGGTAGCAACGATACCATCGAAAGCGTCATCAACCAGGGCACGCTCGGCATCGGATTCATCGGACTGGCCGAATGTCTCGTGGCCCTCACTGGCAAGCACCACGGCGAGAGCCAGGAGAGCCAGGAGCTGGGCCTGAGAATTGTAACCTACATGCGCGACCGCGTCAACGACTTCTGCCAGCGCTATCACCACAACTATTCCGTGCTGGCCACGCCCGCCGAAGGACTGGCCGGACGCTTCACCAAGCGCGACCGCAAGGACTTTGGCAAGATTCCCGGAGTCACCGACCGCGACTATTACACTAACTCGAACCACGTGCCCGTGTACTATAAGTGCTCAGCGCGCCACAAGGCCGAAATAGAGGCACCCTATCACGACCTGACACGAGGCGGCCACATCTTCTACGTCGAGATTGACGGCGACGCAACCCACAACCCCGCCGTGATCATGGGCGTCGTCGACATGATGGACCGCCTGAACATGGGCTACGGAAGCGTTAACCACAACCGCAACCGCTGCATGGACTGCGGCTACGAGAATGCCACAGCCGACCTGAAGCAGTGTCCCCGCTGCGGCAGTCATAACATTGACAAACTACAGCGCATCACCGGCTATCTCGTCGGAACAACCGACCGCTGGAATAGCGGAAAGCTAGCCGAACTGAACGACCGCGTCACCCACATCAACGACGGTGAGCAGCAACTGTTCTAAAGTAATGATCAGTGTACTGAGTATCATAGAAGACACCATGGTAGACGGTCCCGGATTCAGGACCTCCATCTACTGTGCCGGTTGCCGGCATCAGTGCCCGGGCTGCCACAACCCGCAGTCCTGGGACTTCAAGGGCGGGCAGGCCATGACCACCGACGACATCATGCGCATCATCGAAGCCGACCCCTACGCCCAGGGAGTGACCTTCAGCGGCGGCGATCCCATGTACCAGCCCGAAGGCTTTGCCGACCTGGCCCGCGCCATCCGGAAGCGCACCGAGAAAACCATCTGGTGCTACACTGGCTTCACCTTCGAAGTACTCATCAACAACCCCCGTCAGCGTGCGCTCCTTGAACTCATCGACGTGCTCGTTGACGGCCCCTTCATCAAGGCCGAACGTGACGAGACTCTCTGTTTCCGGGGCTCTCGCAACCAGCGACTTATCGATGTCCCCGCCTCCCTCCAAGCCGGCCATGTTGTCAGTTACCAGTACCAGTACGAAAAAGTATCATGACCCATCATTCCGACATGTCCGACGAACAGGTGCTGCAACAGGCTGGCATACGGGTTACTGCGGTCCGACTGATGATTTGGCGACAGGTGAGGCACGGATTTGCTGATGCTTTCAGCCTGGCCGATCTGGAGGCAGCACTGCCCACGGTGGATCGTTCCACACTATTCCGTACGCTCTCGCTGCTGAGCGAAGCCCACCTGCTGCACGACATCGATGATGGTTCCGGATCGCAGAAATACTGCGTCTGCCATCATGACGACACCCGGCAGTGCATGGGTCATGTCCACCTGACTTGCCGACTGTGCCACCGCACCTACTGTCTGCCCAACGTTCGCATTCCACAAGTGCCGCTACCCGAAGGCTTCATAGCCGAAGAAACGGAATATGTGGTGAAAGGCATCTGCCCCCATTGTGCGCTGAGACAGGAAATACGGGGCCATTTTCTTGCATAAATATTGCTTTTAGTCATTTTTTCCTGCATAAAAAAGCAATTTTGTGGGGAAAAGTTTTGTCGTAACGTCAAAAATTACGACCTTTGCAGCCGATTAGCATTAAAATAGTAAAGCATTATGGCTGAAAATTTGGAAGTGAAAGAGCTCGACCAGGTGGTCGTGCGGTTTTCAGGCGACTCCGGCGACGGCATGCAATTAGCCGGAAACATCTTTTCTACCGTCTCGGCTACGGTAGGCAATGGTATCTCAACATTCCCCGACTATCCTGCTGACATCCGCGCCCCGCAAGGGTCGCTGACGGGTGTGTCAGGATTCCAGGTACACATCGGTGCAGGCAAAGTTTACACGCCAGGCGACAAGTGTGACGTGCTGGTGGCCATGAACGCCGCTGCGCTGAAGACGCAGTACCGCTATGCCAAAGCGGGTGCAACAATCATTATCGACACCGACTCATTCGGCCCGAAGGACCTGGAGAAGGCACAGTTCAAGACGGAAGACTACCTGGGTGAGATGGGCATCGATCCCGACCGTGTGATCCAATGCCCGCTGACCACAATGGTGAAGGACTGCCTGAGCGACTCAGGCATGGACATGAAGGCCATGATGAAGTGTCGCAACATGTTCGCCCTGGGACTTGTGTGCTGGCTCTTCGACCGCGACCTGAACCTCGTGGCCAACTTCCTGAAGGAGAAGTTTGCCAAGAAGCCCGCCATTGCCGAGGCTAACATCAAGGTGATTCAGGCCGGATATGACTACGGACACAATACACACTCATCGACAGTGAACGTCTATCGTGTGGAATCAAAGGAGAAAGAACCCGGCCGCTACATGGACATCACGGGTAACAAGGCCACGGCCTACGGCTTCATTGCCGCTGCCGAGAAGGCTGGACTGAAGCTCTATCTGGGCAGCTACCCCATCACGCCAGCCACCGACGTGCTTCACGAGTTGTCGAAGCATAAGTCGTGCGGTGTTATCACGGTGCAGTGCGAAGACGAGATTGCAGGCTGCTCGTCGGCCCTTGGTGCTTCCTTTGCAGGTGCGCTGGGTGTGACCAGCACCTCAGGCCCCGGCATCTGCTTGAAGAGTGAGGCCATGAACCTGGCTGTAATCATGGAGTTGCCCCTTGTGGTGCTCGACGTGCAGCGCGGCGGTCCCGCCACAGGTCTGCCCACGAAGTCGGAGCAGACCGACCTGCTGCAGGCCCTTTTCGGCCGCAATGGTGAGAGTCCCATGCCTGTAATGGCAGCCACCAGTCCTACCGACTGCTTCGACGCAGCCTATCAGGCCTGCAAGATAGCCCTGGAGCACATGACACCTGTGGTACTGCTGACCGATGCCTTCATCGCTAACGGTTCGGGAGCATTCAAACTTCCCGACATTACCAAGCTCGACCCCATCAATCCCCCCTATGTTCCTGAGGAACTGAAGGGCAAGTGGACGCCCTACATGCGTGCTGAGAACGGCACCCGCTACTGGGCAGTTCCTGGCCGTGAGGGCTTCACCCACATTCTTGGCGGACTGGAGAAGGACTCGAACACAGGTGCCATCTCGACGAACCCGGAGAACCACGACCTGATGACGCGTCTGCGCCAGCAGAAAATTGCTAACATAGAAGTGCCCAATCTGGAGGTATGCGGCGACAAGGACGATGCCGATCTGCTCATTGTGGGCTTCGGCTCCACCTATGGTCACCTGCATTCGGCCATGGACGAGCTGCGCGCCAAGGGCAACAAGGTGGCTCTTGCACAATTCAAGTACCTGAACCCGCTGCCGAAGAATACTGCCGAGGTGCTGAAGAAGTACAAGAAGGTGGTGGTAGCCGAACAGAACATGGGACAGTTGGCAGCCTATCTGCGCATGAAGGTAGACAACTTCACTCCCTACCAGTTCAATCAGGTCAAGGGTCAGCCCTTCGTGGTTGAAGAGTTAGTCAACGCATTCGAGGACATTTTAAAGAAGTAAGCTATTATGAGTTATACAGCACAAGATTTCAAGAAAGGCCAGCCTCGTTGGTGCCCGGGTTGCGGTGACCACTTCTTCCTGGCTTCGCTCCATAAGGCCATGGCCGAGATTGGCGTGGCTCCTGAGGACATTGCAGTGATTTCGGGCATCGGCTGCTCAAGCCGCCTGCCCCACTACATGGCCACCTACGGCATGAATACCATCCACGGACGTGCTGCCGCCATCGCAACGGGCGCAAAGGTTGCCAATCCCAATCTCACCGTATGGCAAATCAGCGGCGACGGCGACGGTCTGGCCATCGGCGGCAATCACTTCATCCATGCCAACCGCCGCAATATTGACCTGAACATGATTCTGCTGAACAACCGCATCTACGGCTTGACGAAGGGCCAGTACTCGCCCACCTCACCCCGTGGATTCGTGTCGAAGTCCAGCCCTTACGGCACGGTTGAGGATCCGTTCCGTCCTGCCGAGCTGTGCTTCGGTGCCCGCGGTCACTTCTTCGCCCGCTGTGTGGCCACCGATGCCAAGGGCAGCGTGGAGGTGCTGAAGGCTGCTTACGAGCACAAAGGTGCCTCGGTGACGGAGGTTCTGCAGAACTGCGTGATCTTCAACGACCACTGCCACGACGTGGTCTACAACAACGAGGGCCGCAAGAAGAATGCCATCTACGTGCGCCACGGCGAGAAACTGGTGTTCGGCGAGAACAACGAGTTCGGTCTGGTGCAGCAGGGCTTCGGCCTGAAGGTGGTAGAGATTGGCAAGGACGGCTACACGCTGGACGACGTGCTGGTACACGACGCCCACTGCGAGGACAACACCCTGCAGTTGAAGCTGGCCATGATGACGCCCGAGGACGGATTCCCCATTGCCCTGGGTGTGATTCGCGACGTTGAGGCTCCCACCTACAACGATGCCGTCTACGCCCAGCTTGAGGAGGTCTCGGCCCAGAAGAAGTACCACAACTTCACCGAACTGCTCGAGACCAACGACATCTGGGAAGTGAAATAAGATTTTTGCAGTTATAGACGTTTTTCTGAAGTGGAAAAACACTGCCTGACAACTGAGCCTCCGTTGCATTACAACAGAGGCTCAGTTGTTTGATAACCGAGGCTCAGTTGCATGTCAACTGAGCCTCAGCTGCAAGCCACCTGCAACCGTCTGTTTTCCAGACTATTAAAAAGAATCAAGGCATCCCCTTCACGGAGGATGCCCTGTCAAAGCGTCTGAAAAAGAAGAATCAGGATTAGTTCAGAGCGTCAACCAGCTCGGCACCAGCCTTGAACTTAGCCACCTTCTTGGCAGCAATCGTGATCTTTGCCTTAGTTGCGGGGTTGATGCCCTCACGAGCGGGACGCTCGGAAATAGCAAACGTACCGAAGCCAACGAGAGAGACCTTATCACCTGCGATGAGAGCGTCCTTAATGGCAGCAACAGTAGCGTCAAGGGCCTTCTTTGCGTCAACTTTCGTAATGCCAGCACCAGCGGCAATCTTCTCAACTAATTCAGTCTTGTTCATAATTTTCTTTTGGTTTAAAGTGTGAATAATATGTTGTTTGTTCAAATTCTGTCGCAAATATAAGCGAAAGTATTTAAAAAACAAACAAAAATCACGAAAAAATGCATTTTTTGTTGAAAAAAAGTGCGTAAATGCCTGTTTTAGTGTTGGAAAACAGATATTTTTCGTAATTTTGCGGCCGAAAATTAAAAATAGAAAATGTAAATCGTAAATCGCAAAAACGTTAATAAGAAAGATGTTTCGCAACATTCCTACGATAACAAAGAACCTGCTCATCATCAACTTCCTGGCCTGGCTGGCCACGTGGGTGCTTGAGACGCGCGGCATTGACCTTACGGCATGGGGTGGCCTGCATTTTTTCATGGCCAGTCATTTCCATCTGTACCAGTTTGTGACCTATCAGTTCCTGCATGGCGGCTTCACTCATCTATTCTTCAACATGTTTGCCCTGTGGATGTTTGGCGGTGTGATTGAGCAAGTGTGGGGCCCGCGCAAGTTCCTGTTCTATTATCTTTTCTGCGGTGTGGCAGCTGGTCTGTGCCAGGAAGCCGCCCAGTACGTGTACTTCCTCTCTGAAGGACTGGGGGCTTATGACCCTGCACAGGTGGCTCCCTACCTGAACCGCTGGGTGACCATCGGTGCCTCGGGAGCCGTCTACGGTATCCTGCTGGCCTTTGGCATGACGTTTCCCAACAACCAGATTTTTATCTTCCCACTGCCCGTTCCCATCAAGGCCAAGTGGTTCGTAGTCGGCTATGCCGCCCTCGAACTGTTCTCGGCACTAAGTTCTCCGGGCGACGGTGTGGCCCATGTAGCCCATCTGGGCGGCATGTTCTTCGGCTTCCTGCTCATCCGCTACTGGCAGAAACACCCGGGAAGCGACTACGACCTGCAGAGCGGACGCCTGTTCTTCGACAGCATGAAGCGCAACTTCGAGCGGCGTCACGGCTGGCAGACGGAGAAACAGGAACCCCGTTCGGCCAGCAAGGAGGCCGACATGGAATACAACGCCCGCAAACGTGAGAGCCAGGAAGAGATAGACCGCATTCTGGACAAGATACGCAAGAGCGGCTACGACAGTCTGACCAAAGACGAGAAACAGCGGCTCTTCGAAGCCAGTCGCGAGCGATGAGAGGACGTCTGAAGACATTTGTGCTCAACCTGGTGGCTGGGGCCAACGTGCTCACGGCACTGCTCATGGTGGCTGTGGGCTATAGTGACCGCGTGCCGCCTGCTGACCATGCCTGGCTGGCGTGTGCCGGCATGACATTCCCCTTTTTCCTGGCGGTCAATCTGGCCTTTCTGCTCTTCTGGGTGTTCTTCAGCTGGAAACGGTTGCTCATCCCCGTAGCAGGCTTCGCGCTCGCGTACGTACCTATTCGTATATATATGCCCCTTCACTTCGATGAGCAGCCTGTCACGGACAACACGCTTCACGTCGTCTCCTACAACGTGGCCGGATATGGCGGCAACTTCAAGTATGAGGAAGCCTTCGACTCCATACTGGCCTACCTCATCAATGAAAAGGCTGACATCGTATGCCTACAGGAAGACATGACCTCGAAATGGAAGAACACGAAAGAAGTCTTTGCCCGTCACTTCAAGTACAACGACACGGTACGCGTGAGCAGTCCGGCCTATTCGGGCTTAAACTGTCTGGGCCTGCACACACGCTTTCCCATCGTGGGCAAGGAGCGCATTGACTATCAGTCACTGACCAACGGATCGGTGGCCTACTTGCTGAAGCTGGACAGCGGCGACACGCTACTGCTGATCAACAACCACCTGGAGGGCACCCACCTCTCAAGCAGCGACCGGAAACGCTACCAGAAAATGATTAAGGGCCACATGGAACGCGACACCGCCAAGGCCGAGACACAGATGCTGGTCGACAAGCTGGCCAGTGCCATGATGCGACGGGAGCAACAGGTGAAGGCCGTCAAGCAGTACATCAGCCGCCACAGCCAATATCCCGTCCTCGTGTGCGGCGACTTCAACGACACACCCATCTCCTACACCCGCCACGCCATGGCCAAGGGTCTGACGGACTGCTTCGTCGAGTCGGGCTGCGGTCTGGGACTGTCGTTCAACCAGCATGGTTTCAACTTCCGAATTGACCACATGATGTGTTCTCGCGACATCACCCCCCTTCGGTGCAAAATTGACACGAAAATCGACGTCAGCGACCACTATCCGATGCTCTGTTGGCTAAAAATGGCCGAAAAACCTTAAAAAAAACATGAAAATCGGCCTAATATTTTTCAAAGTGTAAAAAAATAGCTATATTTGCAGGCTAAATTGCGTAAAATCAATAAATAACATAAAAAAACAATGCAAAACAAAGGAATTGTAAAGACAATTGCAGTACTGCTCACGCTGGTCTGCTGCTTCTATCTTTCGTTCGGATTCGTGACGCGGCAGTACACCAGTAAGGCCGCCGAAATGGGCGAGAAGGAAGGCAAGGAGTATCTGGACTCGCTCAAGAACGAGAAAGTCTACTTAGGCATTTACTCGCTGAAGCAGTGCCAAGAGATGGAAATTGGTCTTGGTCTGGACCTGAAGGGTGGTATGAACGTGATCCTCGAGGTGTCAGTACCCGACGTCATCGACGTGCTGGCCGACCACAAGACCGACGCTGCCTATCGCAAGTCGATGAATGAGGCAAAGAAAGACGAAGAGACCAGTCAGGACGACTTTATCTCACTGTTCATCAACCGCTGGAAAGAAAACGGACAGGGCCGACCACTGGCCTCAGTGTTCGCCACCCAGCAGTTGAAAGGCAAGGTGAGCACACAGTCTACTGACTCGGAAGTGGAAAGCGCACTGCGCGCCGAAGTACAGTCGGCAGTCGACAATGCCGAGAACGTTGTCCGTCAGCGTATCGATAAGTTCGGCGTGGTGCAGCCCAACATACAGCGCCTTGAAGGACAGTCGCGCATCATGGTCGAAATGCCAGGTGTGAAAGAGCCTGAGCGTGTGCGTAAACTGCTGCAGGGTTCGGCCAACCTGGAGTTCTGGGAGACCTACAACTCGCAGGAAATCGTGCCCCTGCTCGTACAGCTCGACACCCGCTATGCCGCACTGATGAGCGGTGAGGCTAACGATTCTACCGCCACCGACTCTACCGCTGTGGCTCAGAATGCCGCTGCCGACAGTGCCAAGGTTGCTTCTTCAGCCTTTGCCGCCAAGATTGCCAAGGGCGACAGCAAAGCCAGCGAACAGGCCAAGGCCGACGCCAAAAAGCGCAACCCGCTGCTCTCTGTGTTCCAGCCCGTTCAGGGCCAGGGTCTGGCCATCGTGGGCTATGCCCTTTCACGCGACACCGCCGACATCGACCAGATCATCTACTCAGAAGTGGCCCGCCAGATTCTGCCTGCTGAGGTGAAGCTGCGTTGGGGTGCTAAGGCCGAAGACTTCGGCGAAGGCTCACGTGGTGAAGTGTTTGCACTCTATGCCCTGAAAATCACCGAACCCAACGGACGTGCACCGCTGGAAGGCGACGTGATTACCAGCGCTAAGGACGACTTCGACCAGATGGGCCATCCCTCTGTGTCTATGCAAATGAACAGTGACGGTGCCCGTCGCTGGTCACAGATTACGAAGATGAACATCAACCGCGCCGTGGCCATCGTGCTCGACGACGCAGTCTACAGCGCACCGCGCATCCTTTCTCAGATTGACGGCGGTAACTCGCAGATCACTGGTTCCTTCACTATCGAAGACACCAAGGACCTTGCCAACACGCTGAACTCTGGTAAGATGCCTGCCCCGACCCGCATTGTGCAGGAAGAGGTGGTTGGTCCTTCGCTTGGTGCACAATCCATCCAGCAAGGTATCATCTCGTTCATCGTGGCCTTCGTGCTGCTGATGCTCTACATGATTGCACTGTACGGTGTCATCCCGGGCCTCATCTCCGACGTAGCCCTGCTGTTCAACCTGTTCTTCACACTGGGCATCCTGACTTCCTTCCAGGCAGCTCTGACCATGCCGGGTATTGCCGGTATTGTGCTGACGCTGGGTACGGCAGTCGACGCCAACGTGCTGATCTATGAGCGTACCAAGGAAGAGTTGCGCCGCGGCCTGAACGTGAAGGAAGCCCTGACCAAGGGTTACTCGAACGCCTTCTCGGCTATCTTCGACTCGAACTTCACTTCGTTGATTACCGGTATCATCCTGCTTTACTTCGGTACAGGTCCTGTGAAGGGCTTCGCCACCACCTGGATTATCGGTATCCTCGTTTCGTTCTTCACCGCTGTGTTCCTCACCCGCCTGGTCTATGAGTATCAGCTTGGAAAGGACAAGTGGTTGAACCTGACCTTCGTCACAGCCTACTCTAAGAACCTCATGCAAAACGCCAAGTACAACTTCATGGGCATGTACAAGAAGTCGTACACCATCTGGGGCATTGCTGCCGTGGCTTTCATCTGCTGCTTCTTCGTGCGCGGACTGAGCCAGAGCATTGACTTCACTGGTGGTCGTAACTATGTGGTTGCACTCGACAAAGAAACTCCCGTAGAAGCTGTTCGTACCGCACTGGCCGGTGCTTTCACCAACAGTATTGGTGACAAGGCAGGTCAGGAGGCCAACACCAGCGTGATTGCACTGGGTACTGACGGCAAGACAGTGCGTATCTCGACCAACTGGGATATTGAGTCCAACAATCCTGAGGTTGACGATCAGGCTGAGGACATCCTGTACGAAGCACTGACCAAAGCCGGACTTATCAGCCAGGCTAATGTTGCTGACTTCAAGAACCCCGATGTACGTGAAGGCGGTTCCATTATCAGTTCTGCAAAGGTAGGACCTTCAGTGGCTAAGACCATTACCTACGGAGCTATCATCTCAGTGATCATTGCCCTGATTGCCATCTTCCTTTACATCTTCATCCGATTCCGCAACCTGGCCTTCTCAGTCGGTGCTATCGTTGCACTGGCCCTCGACGCCCTGGTTGTTATCGGCATGTATTCAGCTCTGTGGGGCTGGGTTCCCATGTCGCTTGAGATCGACCAGGTGTTCATCGGTGCCATCCTGACCGTGATTGGTTACTCCATTAACGATAAGGTGGTGGTGTTCGACCGTATTCGTGAGAACATCGGCCTCTATGGCAAGCGTGACCGCCAGACCATCTTCAATGATTCTCTGAACCAGACACTGGCTCGTACCATCAACACCTCAGTGACAACGTTCCTCGTGCTGGCCATCATCTTCCTGTTTGGTGGCGACAGCATCCGTTCGTTCTCGTTTGCCATGATTCTTGGCGTGGTGTTCGGTACGCTCTCGTCAATCTTCATTGCTGCTCCTACTGCCTTCCTTGTGCTGGGCGGAAAGACCATCCGTGAAGAGGAAGAGAAGCCTGCTGCTTAACAAGGCTCTTTGAGCAAAATACTTTACTATAGCCATGGGTCCAAGTTCCTGCGAAGGAATTTGGACCTTTTTTATTTGCAGATTTGGAAAAAAAGAACTACTTTTGCAGCATGATTGCGACGAAACTGATTATTTTTGCACTGCTTCTGCTGTCGCAAGCAGCCTTCGCCCAACAGGGATTCTCAGCCGACACACTGAGCGATGCGGTCTTTGCACGCATGCAAGGGAAGAGTTTTCCTGAAAAATGTACGGTCAGGCGAACTGACTTGCGCTACCTCACCGTACTTCACTACGACGCCAAAGGTCAGGTACATCAGGGCGAACTGGTATGCAACAAAGCCATTGCCACCGATTTACTGTACATCTTCAAAGAACTCTACAAGGCCCACTACCCTATTGAGCGGATGCGGCTCATCGACGACTATGATGCCGATGACGAACGTTCGATGCGCGACAACAACACCTCTTGTTTCTGTTTCCGGGCTGTCGAGGGTACAAAAGTGCTCTCAAAACATGCCCGTGGACTGGCCGTTGACGTCAATCCGCTCTATAACCCTTACGTAAAAGGCTCAGTCATTCAGCCCCAAACCGCCCGGAAATGGGCCGACCGCTCCCGCCGTTCAGCCTACACTATCAAGCGCCGTGACCTGCTTTGGCGGCTGTTTACAGAACGGGGATTCCAGTGGGGAGGCTCCTGGAAGTCACTGAAAGACTACCAGCATTTTGAAAAATAGAGACAAACAACTTGCAAAACCATCAAAATACTGAAAGATATGACATCATTTGACGAACTGACCATGCGTCGCCGCAGCGTACGTGAATATGACGCCACCCAGAAGGTGACGCGCGAAGAAATTGAACAGATGGTGAAAGCCGCTCTTGAGGCACCCACATGGAAAAACTCAGAGACGGGCCGCTACCATGTAGTCATGGCCGACAGCACGATGATGGCAGGACTGCTGGCCTGTCTGCCCGACCGGAATCAGGAGCGGGTGAACGGCTGCGGAGCCCTCATCGTGACCACCTTTGTCAAGAACCGATCCGGTTTTCACCGCGTGGATGACACTACCGACGAGCAGGGCAACCCCCTTTCCGAACCTGACAACGAGTTGGGTAACGGATGGGGATGCTACGACTTGGGCCTGCAGAGTGCCTACCTGCTGCTGAAGGCAGCCGACCTTGGACTCGACACATTGGTATTGGGACTGCGTGATGCCGACCAGATCCGCCAGCACCTGAGCATCGCTGACAACGAAACCGTGGTGGCGGTCATTGCCGTAGGACACCGCAAGAGCGAACCACAGCGTCCCCGTCGGAAGGAAGTGAGCGACGTGGCCAACTTCCAGTAGTCTTCCTTCCCTGAACCATGCGCCTCATGACCATCCGCACTTCGTTTTTTCTGACAGTTCTCCTGACTGCTCTTCTATGGCTGACAAGCAGCTGTGGCGAACAGCCGGAGCACTTCACCATCGACGTACTCAACCGTTTTACACCCGTGAAGAGCCAAGGCGACCGCCCCACTTGCTGGGCCTACGCCATGCTGGCAGCCATAGAAACGGAGCACATCATGAAGGGCGACTCGGTCAATCTGTCTACCTCGTGGGTGGACCGCCACATGGAGCGCGACCCACTGGTACCGAAGACAAAACGGGGCATGGGCATCACGCTCATCCACCTGATCTACCGTTACGGTCTGGTGCCCTACGATGCCATGCCAGTGGGCGACGACATCCCGCCGAAGTACGCCTACATGCTGGGCGTGCAGTACACCCCGCTTGAGTTTGCCCACTCTGTTTGCGCACCAAACGAATACACGGGTGTAGCCTCTTCAGACAATGACCCTTTCTACACCAATTTCATATTAAACGTGCGCGACAACTGGGAGCGCAACGAACTGCTGAACATTCCGCGCAACTCCATGCTGGCCCTGGCAGAGCGTGCCGTCCGCACAGGACACGGCGTGTGCTGGGAAGGCGACATTTCAGAGCCTGGATTCGACTGGAAACGGGGTGTAGCCCGCCCGTCAGTCATAAGGGGACGCACCACCGACGACCACTGTATGAGCATTGTTGGACTGGCTCATGACGACAACGGCGCTCCCTTTTTCATCATGAAGAACTCATGGGGCACGAAGAATGCCTACAATGGCCTGATGTACATGTCCTACGATTACTTCCGTGAAAAGACCGTGGCCCTCTTTCTTCCCACAAGTCTGATAAACAAAGAACCATAATTATCATGAAAAAGGAAAATCTTTTGAAAGCACTTGGCATTGCGCTGACTGTGATGCTGTGCAGCATTGTTGCCGCTTGTGATGATGACAACGAAAATGAATTCAACGTAAGCCCATCTAAGGCTTCCGTAAGCGCATTTAGCAAAGCCACAGGCATGCATATCTCTTCGTGCGGTGACTACCGCTTCCATTACAACGAGCAGAGCCTGACAGATTACATTGAAGACAAGCAGGCCAACCGATGGTATTTCGGATACGAGCCCAACCTGATTGTCTATTCAGAAAAAGGCAGCAGGACAAAGAGCTGTTCGGTGACATACGACAAGAACGGTTGCCTGACCTCCATCAGCATGTCCGATTCCACCCACACGTATGACCATAAAGCATCCATAAGATATAGTGCCGTTATTTCATACAACGACGGCGGCCATCTGAAATCCATCTCCGTATCAACTGTCTCAAGCGGTTCAGACTACACTGGATCTCAAGAAACCGAAACCCGCACCATGGAAGAACTCTGGCTGACGTGGAGGAGCGACAATCTTGATGAGGCGACGTATGAATACCAATGCGGTGAAGACTCATGGATCAAGAGTTTCGTTTTCACCTATAATGACAGTGCCAGCACAAACACCTATTGCCAGTGGGTACCGTCGCTCGACGAGATCTTGGACTTAGATGCCAGCCTTTTCACCGAAGCCTTTGCCTATATCGGCCTCTTGGGTCAGGGCCCCAATAAGCTGCCGTCAGCATGCGAGGTAATCCAGACATGGCCAAATGGTCGCAACAGCAGTGGACTGAACGGTGAGACGATTATCACAGACCACACTTTCAGCTACGGCTTCAACTCAGACGGCACCGTTGCCTATACCGTTGTAGACGGCACTCGTAAGACATTCACATATGAGAAGATGAACAATGCCAAAGCAAAATAACGCTTTTCAATAGATCAGAAAAAAGACCTGTTCTCTTTTGGAAGAACAGGTCTTTTTTACTTGTTTTTACTTGTTCAGTCGCCAGGTGGCGCCGTCCTTGGTGTCCTTCACCTCAAAGCCAGCGGCGGCGAGGGCATCGCGTATCTGGTCACTGGTGGCCCAGTCCTTGTTGGCCTTGGCCTTTGCACGGAGGTCGAGCACCATGTCGACCACCTTCCCGAATGACTCTTCGCGCTCCTGACTGCTGGCACCAGCGTCCTGATTACGTCCCTGCAGTCCGAGGATGTCCTCGGCAAAGAGGTGCATCACCTCACTGAGCTCCTTCAGGCAGTCGGGACAGATGGTGGCCTTGTGGTCCACGAGCTTGTTGACAACCGTGCAGCCCTCGAAGAGCAGGCTGATGACCTGCGGAGTGGCCAGGTCGTCGTTCATGGCATCGTAGCAACGCTGGCGGAGGGTCTTTACCGTTTTCTCCGTCTCGGGGTCGCACTGCTGGGAACTCGACAGGCGATCCAAGTCGGCAATGCCGTTCATCAGCTTCTCCAGTCCCTTCTCAGCAGCCTGCAGGGCCTCGTCGCTAAAGTCTACGGTGCCACGATAGTGGGCCGAGAGGATGAAGAAACGGATGGTCATGGGGCTGTATGCCTTCGACAACAGCTTGTGCTGGCCAGTGAAGAACTGCTCCAGGGTGATGAAGTTGCCAAGCGACTTTCCCATCTTCTGTCCGCCAATGGTAATCATGTTATTGTGCATCCAGTATTTCACAGCCTGATGACCCATTGAGGCCACCGCCTGCGCAATCTCGCACTCATGGTGCGGGAACACCAGATCCATGCCGCCACCGTGGATGTCGAACTGCTCACCCAGGTACTTGCGGCCCATGGCCGTACACTCACAGTGCCAGCCGGGGAAGCCGTTGCTCCAGGGCGAAGGCCAGCGCATGATGTGCTCCGGCTGCGCCTTCTTCCACAGGGCAAAGTCGGCCTGATGGCGCTTCTCGCCCACGCCGTCGAGCTCACGGCTGGCATCCTTCACGTTCTCCAACGAGCGTCCTGAGAGTATGCCATACTGATGCTGCTTGTTGTAAGCCTCGATGTCGAAATAGATGGAGCCGTTCGACTCGTAGGCAAACCCGTTGTCCAGAATCTGCTTCACCAGCTGCTGCTGCTCAATGATGTGACCCGTGGCGTGCGGCTCAATCGAAGGCCGCTTACAGCCCAGTCGGTCCATGGCGTCATGGTAGCGGTTGGTGTAGTACTGGGCAATCTCCATGGGCTCCAGCTGTTCCAGCCGTGCCTTCTTGGCAATCTTGTCTTCGCCCTCGTCGGCATCGTGCTCCAGATGGCCCACGTCGGTGATATTACGCACGTACCTGACTTTATATCCCAGGTGCGTGAGATAGCGGAACACCAGGTCGAAGGTGATGGCAGGGCGTGCATGGCCCAGATGAGGGTCGCCGTAGACCGTGGGGCCGCACACATACATGCCCACGTTGGGGGCGTGGAGCGGTTCGAAGCGCTCCTTCTGTCGCGTCAGAGTGTTGTAAATAACGAGTCTTGATTCCATATCTTCTTAAATTTTTCTGCTCTTCAGTTTCAAGAGCGCAAAGTTACGAATTTTTTTCTATAACGAGTTACTTTTTACTCAGATTTGTGAGTCCATGCCGATTTTTGCCGTTTCAAGACAGTCTTCACCCAGATGTTCAAAATCGAAGAATCAGCTTCGCAATATCCTGATTCCCAGCCGTTTACAGCTGAGGCTCAGCTGACACTCAACTAAGCCTCAGTTACAGCACAACCAAGGCTCAGTTATCACGCAACTGAGGCTCAGTCAGAAAACAGCCCGGCAGCAGACGTTTCTCCATCCATTGTCTTTCTGCTTGTTTTCATCTAAGGCAACGAAATAAAAATCTCTTTTTATTTGCACTTTTGTCAAAACTTTTATATCTTTGCAGTCGTTATCATCAAAAACGAACCACCAAGACAGTTACAAACTAAAGACCAACGACCATGTTTTTTTTAGGTAATATCTTAGGGTGCATCTTCTGGGGCGCAGTGATTGCCGTCGCCGCAACAGCCGCAGTGTGGCTCATTTGCAGGCTGATCAGCGGAAACCTCAACTCGCTGGGCGCCTGCATCGTGCTCACGGTGCTGTTCATCCTGGCCGGAGCCCAGGGCAGCATGATCACGGGTGCCTTCTACCTAAGAGGCTACGTGGACGAAGCCCACGATGCCGTGGCGACACTGGTGCCCACCATTGAGACAGGCGACCTGGAACAAGCATCGGCCAACATCGACGAGATCAAAAAGCGCGTGTTCGAAGAATATCCCATGCTCGAACCCTTTGCCGACAAGATTGACCTGAGCCAGATAGAGAGCTACGCACAGAGCGGCACCGCCGTGGCCGACACCGTGGCCAAACAGTTCAACGACTCGCTGGCCTACTACATCCTGCGCCGTGTGCTCTGGCTGCTGGGCTTCATGATTGTGGCCACGCTGGCCATCGTCTTCCTGTTCAGCTACCGGGGCGGCAGCAGCGACTATTCAGACTATGGCGGCACTGGGCTCACGTCTGGCGGAGGCGCCGACAGCCTGCAGTTCTGAACGAATCGGAATAATCAAAACAAATAATCATAAAATTAAAACAACTATGGCAGACATTCTTATTGGACTGGGCGGAACAGGAGGCAAGATCCTGAAGGCTTTCCGCCAGAGACTCTGGACCGACAACACCGACACGGAGCGCAAGAAGCTACCCATCGGATTCATCTATGTAGACACCGACCGGGCCATGCTCGACCCCTCGGACCTAACCTACGAGACCATTCACGGCAACTGCTGCTTCCAGCCGAACGACTTTGTGGATATTAAGACACACAGCGACATCGACGCCATCTTCTCGAACCCCACGGCCTATCCCAAGCTGCACGGCCTCATGGGCAATGTGGGCGAGACGCAGACAGCCGTCTGCCCCGTGGGCGCCGCAGCCGACCAGAAGCGCCGCGCAGGCCGCATTCTCTTTGCTGCCAATATCGATGCCTATCTGTTCAAGCTGAACACCACCGTGGAAGACGTGAAGAAGAAGGAAGTGAACGGCGAGATCAACGTCTACATCTTCGCCGGTCTGGCCGGTGGCACGGGTTCCGGCTCCATCGTCGATGCCGTAGCACAGACGCGCAAATGGTTCTTCGAGCACAACTATAACGAGAAGCAGTTCAACATCATCACTTTCTGTCAGATTCCGGAAAACACCCCGAAGGCAGGATGGGATGCCGGACGATACAAGGCCAATGGCTATGGCGCACTGCAGGAGCTGAACGCCCTGTTCTCAAGCCATTACAACATGGAATGGGGCACGAAGACTGTTACACCACCCTTCGACGTGACCAGCGACGTGGAGTACGGCCGCCTGTACCTCTCCTACGACAATCCCACGCCTGAGAACGTGCGTGCCGGACGCATTCCGCAGGACCTGAAAATTGGCAGCGGACTGGTGCTCTACTCAAACAAGAACGACAAGGGATTCACCATCACCGAGCCCGTGGAGCTGGCCGAACTCGTGGCCAACTTCGTCTATGCGTGGGTGTTCATGCCCGGCGGCGACGCCAAGCAGAACTTCGGACGCTTCGTCACGTTCGAGAACCTCTCAAGCAACCGCGACGAATACGACGAGACCGCCGATCCCGAACTGGGCAACCCCATTCCCGTGCGCACCCGTGCCGTAGGTTCGTTCGGCATCAAGCGCATCGTCGTGCCTGAAAGTTCGCTGCAGGAGCACATTGCCTACACGCTGGGCTGCTCGGCACTGATGGCATTCAAGTATAACAACTGGAGCACACAGCAGGGCTACCGCGACGAACCGCTGTTGTTCGATGCCGTGAGCTACGTGAAGGACGAAGGACGCCGCGAGAGCTGGAAGCTCAGCCGTCCCTATTTCCTGTTGCAGAAATACATCCTCGAAGGCGATTCGAAGGAGAACTGGAAGGAAGGCGACTACAGCACCTACTGGCGTCCCTGCATCGACGCATGGCAGAAGGTGGCCCGTGGTGCCAAGAACGAGTTCCCCAAGCTCATCGAACTGTGCCGTGGCGGCTACGACAGCGGATTCCGCGGCAAGGGCGTCGAGAACTTCTTCAAGGACAAGGCAGCCTCGATCAACGACTCATACTCTAAGCTGGTGGCCGAAAAGGTAGAGAACTACTTCTTCGAGCAGTGGGCATTAGGCAAGCTGTCGCTCACCACGCTGGAGGACATCAGTGCCAAGCTCTACAAGCAGATTTGCGAAGAGACACAGAAGTTCGTTGAGAAGGACATTCCCGAAATGGAACAGAAAATCAAGGCCAACGAGCAGAACATTCAGAGCACCGTGCAGGACTACCTGTCGTCGAACGCCATTGTGCGTGCCGCCACGTTCAACAACCGCTTCCAGCGCGTTGTCGAACTGAGCATCACACTCTACTGCCAGAAGACCGAACTGGCCGCCATGCGCCTGTTCTCGCAGCCCCTGTGCCAGGCACTGGAGCAGCGCTTCCAGGACCTGAACAACCGCATCATCGGCTTCAAGAACCGCGTTGACGAGCTCATCAAGTTCTCAAAGGAGCGCATGAGTGCCCTGGCCGACCTGAGCCTCATCGACAACGACGAGACACGCGACGGCACGGAGAACATGAACCTGCCCGTCATTGAGTTCTACAACCGCAAGCGCATGCAGAACCTCGAAAGCCGCCTGCTGGGCGACCAGGAGCGCATCGACAGCATTGGCGGACAGATTCGCCAGGCCATTGTCGACGCACTGCAGGGCGACCAGCGCTTCACCAACGTGCAGCGCATGGACACCAAGGTGCTCTCGCAGGCTCTGTTGGGTCCCGTCTACGAACAGATCAAGTCGTTCCACGACAAGCTCTGCACCGAACAGCAGGACAAGATCCTGGGGCTGCCCATCATGGAACGCCTGTACCAGAAGTACGGCAACAACCCACAGGAGCTGAACAAATTTGCAGGCGACATCGTCACCGCCAGCGGAATATTCACCGAGATTGACATGAACCAGATCAAGCAGAAGAACGACAACACGCCTGCACCCGATCTGGGCAAGAACATCATGATCAAGCGCATACTGGTCAACCTGCCTTCAAGCAAGGAGCCTGAACTGGTGACATTCGCCGAAGACCTGAAAAATGCCATCCTGGCCAATATCGGCGGCGGCGAAGGCGGCAACGTAATCGTCGACATGAACAACCCGAACCAGAACGAGATTTCGGTGATGACACTCGTCAACGGCTTCCCCATGCGCGCCATCAGCGCCATTCCCATGCTGCAGGCCGAATACAGCAAGCTCATCAATCAGGATCCGAAGAACAAGGTGGTGCTCGTCAGCGAAGGCAAGGACGGCGACTTCCGTCCGCTCTTTGCACGTCCGGCGAAGACTGCTGCCGAACTGCGTGAGGACATGGCACCACAGCTCATCGTCCTGCTCGGACTGGAGAAGTTTGTCAAGGATGATGCCAGCGAGGAATACGGCGTGGGCGAGAAAGACTTCTTCGGCAATGCCGCCGTCACGCCTTGGGGACACCGCATGTTCACCGAGATTCCTTACGACGACCGCCTGGTCACTGAGCGTAAGTCGCAGGTGGCCAAGCTCTTCAACGAGACCATGCAGGAAGCCTTTGCCGAGGTGGACTGCAACGTGCGCTCGAACGTAGAAGCTAAGAAGAAAGAGATTCAGCAGGCCATCATGACCCACATAGGAGCCGTGATGCAGGCCGAGAATCCTAAGAAGCCACAGCCCTACAACGACTTTGTGAACTGGACGAAGAAGGCCGTGGAAATGGTGCTGGGCTATAACCCGAATGCATAAAGACAATTAATTATTTAAAACATTAAAACAGAGAAGATATGAAAAAGTATAAGTGCATGAACATCGGCAACTGCGATAACGCCAACACGGGTGAAATATTCGAGATTGCCGAAGGTGAGGAACTGAAGTGTCCGAAATGCGGTTCCGACATGATTATCGAAGTGAAGCCAAAGTCTTTCGGCAAACTTGGAATCATCATCGGTGCTGCCGTGGTCATCATTGGTGCTGCCGTTGCCTTCTTCGCACTCAGCGGTGACAAGGAAGAAGTAACAGAGCCTCAGCCTGTCCAACCGGAAGTGGAAGTGGTAGAAGAAGCACCCGACACCACAACCGCAGCCGAACCGGCACAGCCCGAGACTACGGCTGAAGAGCCTGTAGAAGAGGAAACCAAGGTTGAAGAGCCCGCAACGGAAGATCCGAAGCCGATTGAAAAACCAAAGCCGCCCGTGAAGAACCCTAGCTGGGGTGTTTATGACGGTCCCCGCGACGCTCAGGGACTGCCCCACGGCAATGGTGTGCTGCGCATTACGCGCTCTACCACCATCAACGGTGAATCAGCCCAGCCCGGTGAGCGCATTGAGGGTGTGTTCCGCAATGGCTACGTCAATATGGGCACCTGGTACAAGAACGACGGAAACGCCGTTGTTGTGAAGGGCATCAAGGTTGTCTAAAACCAACTGAATGAAAGGGCGACTGACCATCATCATGCTACTGCTGCTGACGGGCCTTGTGCCCGTCGGCGCAGTTAACTACGCCACAAAGCGTCTCAAAAGCATTGCGCACTGCCTGAACCTGCCGATGATTGACACGCTGAAGGCGGGTGATGTCAGTTTGGGCTATACGCTGAACGGGCGTTATAAGCTCACGGTCAGAGCCAACCGATACGGTGAGATTTCCCACATTGGATTGTACCTCTTCCCAAGGGAAGTACGCGAGGGGGCACCGTCGCCTATCTATGACTTTCTGGAGCGTAACCTCTTGGAGCGCAACCTGCCGTCACTCGATGGCGAACTGCTCCACCAGCAGCAGGGAGAGCACGTCTACTTCGGCGTTGGCAGTGCCCACACACCGTTCTCATTCAACGGGACAGAGACTTTTTCCGAGGAACGCGTCGACCTGAAGCGCTACCGCGTCACATGGACACGGGGCAATCGTGAGGTGCTGAAAATCAGTTTCGACATGGACTATGAACTGTTGTCGGGCTGCAACTCCATTGAACTGGAACAGCTGTTCGTACGTCGTTTGCAGCATTTCAAGTCCCAGCAGGACAGCGTTTCAGCCTTCGACGTAAGACAGTTCCCCCAAAATACCACTTCATACGTGGCCAAGGGTGACTCGTTCCTAATTGCCGAGATGCGTAACGACCTCTACTTTGAACACAATGACAGTACTGGATGGCAGCTTTCCGACCATGCAGAAAGCATCTCGAAGACGCTGAGCAACATGATGCTCAGTCCTGAGTTCCACCGTCAGCCTGAGTTACAACTAATCGTCGACAAGTACGGCTATGCTGCCGACACGGTCTCAGTGTCCTATCGCGACCTTCTGCAAATGTGCATGGAGGACGGCTGTACACCCTACTTCGGAATCAAGGAGCGCAAGGACGACGGTTCCTACACCGGCACACTCCTGCTTGTAAACCGAAAAGGCGGCTATGTCCACATGCTGAGCACAGCCGTTCCAGCAGCAACACTGACGGATACCGGCAACGGAAAAATCATTGGACGGCTTTATGTCTACATCCCGATGCACAACGTGTCGGACCGATACTTTCAACAAACCAAGAAAAAATAACAAGCATGAACAAACGTTTCTATTTACTTACCCTGCTTCTCGCATTCGTTCTGGGAGCCTTCGCACAGAGCGCAGACGAGCAGAAGAAACTGATTAACAGCATCAAGAAAGACAAGGCGTATCTGTATGCTGAAATAACAACTGCCGATCAGCAGCAGGCCAAGGATCTTGCAGAAGACATGCTGAATCAGGAAATTAACAAGTACGTGGCCGAGCAGAAGAAACTGCGCAATGCTCAGAACATCGTGACTCGCAACACCCGTTCCGCTTGGGAATCAATCAGTCTGCCCCGTGGCAACTGCTTCCGTGCCTTCATGTATGTGAAGAAAAGTGACATTATTCCAGCCGACAATGTCACTGTGTCAGCCAACCCAACTCCGCAGGCCAAGGCCGAAACGACTGAAGTAAAGCCTGCCGTAGTCGAACCCGTTTACTCAGAACGCAAGCAGGAAACCATCAATACACTGCTGGCCATCAAGAAATTTTCTGAGTTGCAGACCGTGCTTCCCAAACTGAAAAAGGAAGGTCGCGTAGATGGTTACGGAAAGAAGAAAGACTTGCAGGATCTGGCTGCCTACGTTCTCCTTATATATAATAAGGAAGGAGTTATGGAGGCTGTGCTCAGTGAAGGCGAATCACGCATCAATCTGGGCACCAAGCAGCCCGACAGCATTGCAAACTATGAAGGCCGCGGTGCCATTGGTGTAAAGGTAAACGACTGAACCATTCAAACATCCTAACAAGAATCGTCAATTATAATTACAATGATAGCAAATATGAAAAACTTCGTCCTAAACGCCCTGTTGCTGCTGCTGGCTCTTTGCCCAGTTGTAACTGTACAGGCTGAAGAGGTGACTGTGACCATTACCACCGACTCATACACTCAGTGTCCCGATGCACTGCGCCAGACTATGGAGCGCAATCTGAGCCGTGTATTGTCCGAAATCAACCTGGCTAACAACGACAACCGAGTCCTCAATGTAGCAGGTCTGGCCATGAACGACTTTGCCAAGGGCACACTTGTGCAACTTTGGGACAACATTCACTTCTACTGCGATGACAGCGAAGTGGTAGATCGTCTCTGGGAGTTGCGCAACGGCTATATGCTTAGGCAGATTCCCATCATCATCAATCCCCAAGGTGAGCAGTTCGGTGCTGGCACTTATCAGGAATGTACCGTGGAGTTCGACCGCAACGGTAAGATCACTGACTTCCGTTTCGTGTTCGACACCCAGCTTTCTGAGAGCATGGAGCGCTGCGGTGCTGTTGTAGAACTGGAGCGTAAGATGCAGATTCTGAAGTATTGTGACCGTTTCCGCACTGCTTATTGCACCAAGGATATCAAGTATCTGGAGCAGGTTTTCAGTGATGACGCATTGATTATCACGGGTAATGTGCAGAAGGTAAAATCTGCTGAAGGCATCATGACCGAAAAGGTGAAGTACACCCAGTACAATAAACAGCAGTATCTGACCAACCTGCGCCGTGCCTTTGCCCGCAACAAGTACATTGATGTTCAATTCTCCGAAATTGGTGAAAACGGCGAAGACAGCGGATGTGGCACTGTGACACGTTCAGCCAACAATAAAAACATGTATGGCGTCCGTCTGCGTCAGGAGTGGCGTTCCAGCAACTATAGCGATACAGGCTATCTGTTCCTGCTGTGGGATTTCACCGACGAGAATGCTCCTGTTATCCACGTACGCACCTGGCAGCCTGAATTAGTGAACGGCAAGAAAATTAACGATGAAGAAATATTCTCATTGAGTGACTTTGATTTATAATCATATATGACATTTTTATTTGAAATGAAAAGACTGTTCAGTATCATTGCCTTTGCACATTTTTTACTACTGGGTATTTGCGCACAGGGAAATGTTGACTTTGGTGAGACCAAGACAGAAACTGATGGCAACCTAAAAAGCAATCAAGCTGCTGTAGTGTTTGTATCTTCCACCAATTCATTTACAATCAACCCCATTGATGTTAATGACAAGGTGGGAACAGCAAAACAACAGCCAAATGGGAAGTATGCTACAGAGATCATCTGCGACTTAAGCAAGGGAGACCATAATCACAGCTTCAATGTTCTTATCAGTGGCACTTCACTGGGTGAATACAAGAAAATTGCATTGTCATCAGGAAAGCGTTTTACCATTGAGATTTCACAAGCTCTTGCACATAATCTATACTTTGAGTATCCCAACACGCAACGTGGCTATACCGTAAATGGAAAGTCGGCCATTGAATTTATCGTTCCAGATGACATTGACGGGGCAGATCTGAGTTACAGTCAGAATATCGGAGGCAAGCTCACACGTTCATCCAATCAGGGCATAAATATCCTGACACTGGAGATTGATTGTGATTTGCTCAAGAAATTCATTTCCGACATGGAAGCCAGCAAGGTTGCTGCAGCACAAAAGAAAGCAGCTGCCGAGAAAGCTTTGGAAGACTACCAGAAGTACTACGATGACAATATGACCAAAGACGGGTTTAACTTCGATGCAGCCGACAAGAAAGTAGAAGAACTCCAGGAAGCAGTATTGAAGTCGGAAGAAGGCATTTTGAATCTGTTTGTCAATTTCTTTGCCAAGAAGTCAAATGCCGTTCCTGTTGATCTCACAAAAATCAAAGCCCTTGTCACGCCAAAGAACCGTTTACAAATTAATATTGGTGATGGTCTTCGTACCAAGACCGTGTTCCGTAATCGCTATGAGCAACTGAAAGATCAGGCAGACCGAGAATACCGCCAGCGCAAGTACAACGCTGCAGCCAAGTCTTACCGTGAGGCAGCGAACGATCCCAGTGCCAATCAGTATGACAAGGAGACTTGTCTGGGCAATGCCACCCAAATGGATCTTTATTCAGAATTAAAAGTTGCTGCCAACAGCCAAATACGCACCATCAACGATATGAAGGCAAAGGGTGGAATGATTGACTACAACCTACTGGAAGAGACCTACAATGCAGCTATCCAGAATTTCCAGACCCTGAAAGATCAGACTCAAGATGAGTATTACGAGCAAATGATCGGCAAACTTATCAGTGCCCGTAATGCTATGGGACAAGTCATTGTAGGAACAACAACCAAAGGAGGCTACCATCAGGGACAAGGCAGCGTTTCAAAAGTAACAGATGTAGACATTTATGGTCTGCAAAGCTATGGTAAGCTGAAAGAACTGAAGGAAGGCATCCATGGTGAAAAAGTAGGTGAAGTGACACCTGAAGGAACCTTCCACCTGCAACTTGAAAAAGGCAAGTATCGTGGTCTGTTGTTCGTACCACGCAAGTCTTCTGGTCTGAAACAGAATGAGTTCTATCGTCTTGACGGAGAAAAGCACATGAAACTGCGTGTGAACTTCTATAATTAACATTGTATAACAAAACTTACATCCACATGAAAAAAATTATTTTGTTAATGGCCTGTCTGTTTGCCTTTACGGCATCTATGGAAGTAATGGCTGCCAAAAAGAAAGAGAAGAAAGAAAAGAAAACCTACGAGTGGGTCATGCCCGAACTGACAGAAGTCAAGGAAATTGACGACTACCTGCTCAAGTGTGATACGCTTTATAACCGTATCCGTTCCTATTCAGATTCTGTTACATTCTATCATGTTGTGAAGGTTGCCACAATCGATGCACTTGGCGACACCATCTACGATCTTAAGATTCAGGACCAAGAAGGTAACTTCCGAGGCACAGCCCTGGCCGCCATGCAATATACTGACTTGATTAAAAGTGGAACGCAACTCGTTGGCGATCTTGCCATTATTTCACTGATGACTGCATCAGCAACAGCTTCGCTGCCTCAGCTCGGTGCGTTAAAAGCCATTTCATACGGTAAGTATATCAAAGCTGGCCCAAAGCTTGTTTCCATGGGAACGTCGGAAATGAAGGAAATCATGGACAGCATTAACACTCAGAGAAAACAGATTAGGGCTGTTCGCAAGTATTACAAAACTATTGGTGACAAGGAGAATCCCAATGCCAAGGCCGATGCGTCGAAGATATTGACCGTTGAGTTTGAGACCGCACCTGTTGTTGTTCTTACTACAGAACAGAAAAAAGCTGCTGATGAGCAGGAGGCCAAGGACAATGCCATTGCTCAGGCTGCAGGCTTCGATCCCGACAAAGAAGAAGACCTTAACGTAATGATTCAGAATACGGAATTACGAATGCTTGCCTTACGTTAAGAAAGTTGATAGTTCTTACAAAACTAATATGAAAAAAACTGCATCCTTGCTTTTACTGCTGTTCTGTGTGCTCGCTTTGCGGGCCCAGAACAGCATTCATTTGACGCCTGAGGAGTTCTTTCACCTCATGACCGAAGCTACGTTTGAGGAGTTCGACAGCCTGACGCAACATTATTTGGAGCCGGTGAAGGGCTATCAGCTGCTCAAGGCCGAGAAGGTGGACGACGTGAGCCAGATTACCTCCGATGTCATACCCGACGGAGCCACCACCTACCGCTTAGCGTGGCTGTCGTCCAACTGCGACTTGAGCAAGTCAGGACTGCCCGCTGGCCTTGACTATAGCTGCTTGCAGGTGGTACTCACGCCTGCCACGCATGCCGTCCACACAGCCGTGATGCAGTATTCGCGCAAGGAGTATGCCGATCGCATGGCACAGGTGTTGCTCGGCAAGGGCTATGTCGTAAAAAGCGAGTCAAAGGAAACGGGACAGAAGCTCTACGCCCTGCCCCGTGAAGGTGAATGCTACGATGCCTACAGCATCGTTGAGCGCGACGGACTCTACTACATCAGCTGGTACGCTGCACTTTAGTCTTTATGCCAACACAAAGTCCAGCTGTCGTTTCTCCACATTAGCGCGGGCCACTTTGATGCGGATGGCATCACCTAACTGGTACTTCTGATGATGGCGACGGCCCACCAACTGGTAGTTGCGCTCATCAAACTCATAGTAGTCACCGTCCAGGTCGTGCATGCCCACAAGTCCCTCGCAGTGGTTCTCGTCTATCTCGCAGTAGATGCCATACGACTGCACGCCTGAGATGTGGGCATCAAATTCCTGTCCCACCTTGTCGGCCATGAACTCCACCATCTTGTACTTGATTGAGTCGCGTTCGGCATTGGCAGCCGTCTGCTCCATTTCGCTCGAATGCTCACACAGCTCTTCATAATGGTCCTGGTTGGCCGAACGACCACCTTCCTGATAGCGCGTCAGCAGGCGGTGAACCATGGTGTCAGGATAGCGACGGATGGGCGATGTGAAATGGGTGTAGTAGTCGAAGGCCAGTCCGTAGTGACCGATGTTGTGAGTTGAATACTTCGCCTTCATCATCGAGCGCAGCGCCAGTGTCTCCACCAGTTTCTGCTCACGCCCACCCTGTGCCTGTTCCATCATCTTGTTCAGACTCTTCGATATGGCACCGCGCGTGCCACTGGTCTTCACCTTGTAGCCCAGCGGTGCCAAAGCCATGCGCAGGCTCTCCAGCTTCTGCGGATCGGGCTGGTCGTGAATGCGGTAGACGAAGGTCTTTGACTTGGTTTGCGATTTTGGATTTGAGCCTTGGGACTTAGATCTCTCTTTCTTTCCTATCCATTCGGCCACGGTACGGTTGGCCAGCAGCATAAACTCCTCAATGAGCTGGGTGGCATCGGTGCTCTTCTTGAAGTAGCAGCGCGTGGGGTGTCCCTTCTCGTCGATGTCGAAGTGCAGTTCCTCACGGTCGAACTTCACCGCACCGCTATTAAAGCGCCGTTCGCGCAGTGCCTTGGCCATCTTGTCAAGCATGCGCAGCTCCTGGGCATAGTCGCCATCCTTGCCTTCCAGCATTTCCTGCACCTCCTCGTAGGCATAGCGGCGGTTGCTCTTGATGACCGTATGGGCCAGGTGCCACTGCTTGATGTTGGCATCCTCGTCTAAAACGAAGATCACGCTGTAGCACAGCTTCTCCTCGTCGGGGCGCAGCGAGCAGATGTAGTTGCAGAGCCGTTCGGGCAGCATGGGAATGGTGCGGTCGACCAGATAGACGCTGGTGGCTCTTTGCTCAGCCTCGCGGTCGATGACCGATCCTTCGGTCACGTAGTGGCTCACGTCAGCAATGTGTACGCCCACTTCGTAGAACCGGCTGCCGGACTTTGGCTCCTGGCCGTTGGTGTCTTTGCCAAGCGGCCTTATCGACAGTGCATCATCAAAGTCCTTGGCGTCCTTCGGGTCGATGGTAAAGGTGAGCACGTCGCGGAAGTCCTCACGACGGCTGATTTCCTCCTCTGAGATCTCGGCCGAGATCTTGTTGGCAGCATCCTCCACCTTCTTCGGATATTTGTACGGCAACTGATACTGGGCCAGTATGGCGTGCATTTCCACGTCGTTCTCTCCCTGTTCGCCCAGCACGTCGATTACTTCGCCAATGAGGTTTTTTGACTCGGCCGACGGCCACTGCGTGATTCTCACCACGGCCTTCTGTCCCGTCTTGCCGCCCTTCAGTTTCTTCTTCGGTATCAGGATGTCCTGTGCAAAGACGTTGCCCTCCGCGTTCAGGAAGGCGAAGTCCTTCTCCACCTGCAGGATGCCCACCGCCTGGTCACGCTTGCGCTGCAGAATCTCGGTGACGATGGCCTCCTTGATGTGGTTCTGGCGCCGGGCCATGAGTGCCACACGCACACGGTCGCCTCCCATGGCAAACATCGAGTTGCGTTCTGAGACGAAGATGGGCTTTCCCCCGTCGTCGGGCAGAAACGAGTTCTTGCCGTTGGGCTTGCGAATGAAGGTTCCCTCTTGCACCTGCGTCTTCAGGTTCAGCTTGTAGCCCTTGTCTCCGTCCTGGCTCAGATAGTCGTCCCACGCCATCTCTTCGAGCACGTCGACGGCCAGCATCTTGGCTGGGTGGGTGGTCAGCTTGAGAAGCTTAAACACTTGTTTCAGCGAGAAAGTCTCGTTGGGATGTGCCCCGAACAGTGCCTGTATGGCATCGGCTACGTGGCGCTTCGACAGTCGCATTGTTTTACCTTTTCCCATAGCATTATAGTTTTAGTTTCTGCAAAAATACAAAAAACTTCTCAAACGACCATCATTTTTTTCGATAATCTTTACAAAAAAAATCCGCGAAATAGAATCGCCATGACCGATTTTCGGCTGTCTGAAGGCCCGCCACCCCGTCGCTTCTGCCTGTCCTCATGCAGAACGGAGCCTCAGCTGCACGGCTAAAGCAGCTCAGTTGCGCAACAACCAAAGCTCAGTTCGTTTGCAACTGAGGCTCCATTGTGTTGCAGCCGAGGCTCAGTTGCCGGGAAGCGGGAGTACTGCCAATGCGGGGGAAAGCACAACCGCCTGTGGCACAGGCGGATACATAACGGGCGCAAAACTTGAAAATTCCGGCCCGAAATATTTTTCCTGACCAGGAAACGAATCTCGCGACGGTTTCTGTCAAAATATTCCTACACTTTTCTTTCCTTTTCTCTATCTTATTTCGTACCTTTGCAGCCAGAAAACAGGTTGAACATGAAAATACTTGTGACGGGAGCCAGCGGATTCATAGGCTCGTTCATCGTGGAAGAAGCACTCCGGCAGGGCTTTGAGACATGGGCCGCCATGCGGCGCAGCAGCTCACGACAGTTCCTGACCGACGAGCGCATCCACTTCATCGAACTCAATCTTTCTTCTCAGGAGGAACTGGAAAAACAGCTCAGCGGACAGCAGTTCGACTATGTGGTGCATGCCGCCGGCGTGACGAAATGCCTTGACTCACAGGACTTCTACCGCATCAACACCGAGGGGACGAAGAATCTTGTACGGGCCATCCAGGCCCTGAACATGCCCGTCCGGCGCTTCGTCTACATCAGCTCGCTCAGCATTTTCGGTGCCATACGCGAACAGCAGCCCTACGAGGAGATCCGCGAGACCGACACACCACAGCCCAACACCCACTACGGACGCAGTAAGCTGCAGGCCGAACAGTGGCTCGACGAGCAGCGGTCGTGGCTGCCCTTCGTGGTGCTCCGCCCCACGGGTGTCTACGGTCCGCGCGAACGCGACTATTTCCTCATGGCCCAGAGCATCAAGCAGCACACCGACTTCGCTGTGGGCTACCGCCAGCAGGACATCACGTTCGTCTATGTGCAGGACGTGGTGCAGGCCGTGTTCCTGGCCTGTGAGAAGGGACAGACGGGCCGCAAGTACTTCCTGAGCGACGGCCAGGTCTACCAGTCCAGCACCTTCAGTCGCCTCATCCGCCAAGAACTGGGCAACCCGTGGTGGATTCGCATCACCGCACCTATCTGGGTGCTGCGCGTCATCACATTCTTTGGTGACCTGTGGGCCCACGTCACGGGTAAGATTACCGCCCTAAACAACGACAAATATCACATCCTGCGCCAGCGCAACTGGCGGTGCGACATAGCCCCCGCCTGCAAGGAGCTGGGCTACGAGCCCCACTTCACCCTGCAGGAAGGCGTGCCCCTGACCATCAAGTGGTATCAGGAAAACGGGTGGCTGTGAACAATGCCTAAGCCCCCTGAGTCTGGGGGTTGGAAAACGGAACAAGCCGCCCTGTAAGATTATACTATCCTAAACAATGCAACGAAACAATGAACTCATCACAAAATAAACGTCGTTCAGAACCCCAAGCCTCTAAATCAAAAGGCTCAAAGAAAGGACTGGCGCTGTTCGAGTGGCCCATGCTCATCTATGTGGCACTCACTACCGCGCTGGTGTTTTTCATGCAGACACGGCTGCACAACCCCATGTCCATGCTGGTGCTGCGCTTTCAGACCGTGGCCATGATGCTGGCCCTGTGGGGTGTCTATAGGATGTGGCCGTGCCGGCTCACGATGGGCTTCCGCATGCTGCTGCAGGTGGCACTGCTCAACACCTGGTATCCTGAGACGTTCGAGTTCTGTCGCATGCTGCCCAATCTGGACCACGTGTTTGCCAACCTCGACCAGCAGGTGTTCGGCTTTCAGCCAGCCCTGCTGTTCAGCCAGCAGGTCACCCACCCTGTGGTGAGCGAACTGCTCACCGTGGGCTATCTCAGCTACTTCCCCATGATAGCGGGCGTACCCCTCTACTACCTGTTCTACCGCTACGATGAGTTCCGTCGGGTGCTGTTTGTCATGATGGCTTCGTTCTTCACGTTCTACGTGGTGTTCGTCTTCCTGCCCGTGGCTGGACCTCAGTTCTACTATCCCGTGGTTGGAATCGACCAGATAGCACAGGGCGTGTTTCCTGCCGTGGGCGACTATTTCGAGACCCATTCCACCGAACTCATGCTCACGCCTGGCTACGAGCAGGGCGTGTTCCACCGCCTGCTGGTGGCTGCCCATGAGGTGGGCGAGAACCCAACGGCGGCTTTCCCCAGCAGCCATGTGGGCATCACTACGGTGTTTCTCCTGCTGGCTTTGCGAACGGGTGCGCGCCGTCTGTTCTGGGTGTTGCTGCCTTTTGCCATACTCATGTTTTTTGCCACGGTCTACATCATGGCTCACTATGCCGTCGACACCGTGGCCGGCCTGATTGCCGGTGTGCTGATGTATGCTGTTTTCAATGGCTGTTATCGTTGCAAAATAATGTAAAATAAAATAACAATTTGATTCTTTCGCTTGCATATTTGTGTAAAAAAGACTACCTTTGCGCGCAATTTTTTATAATTTATCACAAAATATGCATTTAAGAAAAAATCTACTCTTATTGTGTCTGCTCATAGCCGCTGTGACAGGGGTTCGGGCAGAATCGGTCATCACGCTGACCACCGCCAAGGAGTATGGCGAAATGATTGCCTTTAATCCCGTGACTTTAGAGAAAGACACCATCAGCATTGACTGGGGTGACGGCACCCTTGTGGAATACGAGGTCGACCCCAGTGCCATGCCCTACCTGCTGCGCAAGGAGCACAAGCTGATGGGCACAACGGTGAAAATCTACGGCAAACTCGCAGAACTGACCTGCACCAACCAGCAGCTCACAGGCATCAAGCTTGAAGGCCAGGCCGACATGAAGAAACTGACGCTGAACGACAACCAGCTGACCTATGAGACAACGAACCTGGGCGATGCCGTCCATCTGTCGTGGCTCAACCTGGCCAAGAACAACATTGCCATACTGAACCTGCGCAACTTCTCGGAACTGGAGTACTTCGACATCTACGACAATCCCGAACTGACCACCGTGGCCTTTGCCGACGTGAACCCCAAGATGAAGCAGATAGCCATGTACAACACCGACGTGGTGCATTTCTACGATGATTATTCATTCCCCGAACTAGCCATGGTCGACCTGCACAACACATCGCTGTGGGACATCACGTTCACTGGCTCACACTACCCCAAACTGCGCAGCATCAACCTGAGCAACAACACCATTGAAGACCTCGACGTGAGCGAACTGCCCCTGCTGGAAACGCTGACGCTGACCAATAACCGGCTGACGTCGCTCAACGTGGCAGCCAACCCCGAGCTGGTGTCGCTGAACATCGACGGCAACCGCCAGATCAAGAAAATCAACCTGCAGAACAACGCCAAGCTGACATCGCTCAACGTGTCGAACACAGCACTGACCGAACTCGATGTGCGCCACATGGAGGCCCTGCGCTCACTCTATATGGACAGCCTGGCCATCGACCATGTGGACCTTTCGGAACTGAAGTGGCTCCAGACCTTCTCAGCCAAGGGCGGACAGCTGTCCTACCTGGACTTCACGGCCAACTACTTCTGCCTGCGCTATCTGTACCTGCAGGGCAACAACCGCTTCACGGCACAGTCGCTGAACTTCATGTACAACACCATCCACGACCCTGACCGCAACGGTCGCATCTATGTGCAGGGCTGTACTGGTGCCGAACAGGCTGACCCGGCGAAATACCTGAACCTGGACGATGCCGCCTCACACTGGAGCATCGACGTGGAGGGCGACGGTTCGGCCCCGATGGACTCTGTCATGCTCACCATGCTGCCTGCCAAGGGAGGCACATTCCAAGTGTGGCGCCGCGACTTTGCATGGAGCCTGGAGCGCGACAACTTTGCCAAACACTACGAGCCGGCCACCAGCGGCAAGGTCATTCCGGGCTTTGTCAACGTGGTGCGCTTCCAGCCTGAGGGCGACAATGACTTTCTGGGCGTAAAGGTGAACGGCGAACTGATCAAAGACTCGCTCTTCTTTGTCACCACCGATGCCACCGTCGAAGCCGTGTTCGGCCAACAGCAGCCTGCCGAAAAGGTCATCCGCTTCACCGTGAAGCCCGGCATTACCAGCGGCTATGCCTTTGCTGCCGACCAGCCCAACACACCCGTCTACATTGACTGGGGCGACGGCGACCTACAGGAAGGCACACTCAGCAACAGCGAATGGACCTGGTTCGACCATCAGACAGAAGGAACCACGGTCAGCGTCTACGGTGACGTGACCTACGTCAACGTAATGAGCCTGCCTGGCTTTGGCACCGACAACCAGATTGAAGCCATCGACCTGAGCGGAAACAGCGGACTGCACCAGCTCAATGCCTACTTCAACCTGCTGAAGAGCATCGACGTGAGCAACCAGCAGGAACTTGTCTCGCTCGACATCTCAATGAACGAAGACATTGAACAGCTCGACGTGACCAACTGCCCGCTGCTGCGCGAACTTGTGGCCTACGGCACCTTCATCGAGCAACTCGACCTGTCGAAGAACACACAGTTGGAGGAGGTCGATGTGAAAAACACCCAGATTGACTCCATCTGCGTGAAGAACGCACCCAACCTCATGCTGCTGAACGTGACCAACAACTACCTGAGCAGCCTCGACGTGACCAGCAATCCGCTGCTCATGATTCTTGAAGCCAATGGCAACGAGATTGAACGTCTTGACCTGTCGAAGAACACTTACCTGATTAGCCTGTCGGCTTCGAAGAACAAGCTGACACAGCTCGACCTGTCGAAGAACCTCATGCTACAGAAACTGTCGGTCAGCGGCAACCAGCTGGAAGGTCTTGACCTGTCGCAGAACACCGATATCTGGTATGTCGACGTGCGCGGCAACAACTGGGATGCCTGCACCGTAAACGACTTCTTTGCCCTGATACCCCAGTACGTGTCGCCCGGTGAAGACGTGGAACAGACCACCACGGCCACGAAACTATGGATAGCCGGTGAAGGTGATGGCCCTGCCAATGATGTGGCCCACGCTGAGACACTGCTCATGAGCGACAAGGAATGGATCATGAACTTCACCGACAAGGGCGACGGAACGGGCTGCGAGCGTAGCTATGTGTTTGTGCTGCCCACTGAGAACGGCGAAGTGAGCCTCCTGGACAGCGACAACAACACCGTGGAAAGCGGTACCACCGTGAAGAAAGGAACCGAACTGACCGTCGTGGCAACACCTGCCAACGGCTACATGGTAGAATCGGTGAAGGCCAACGGACAGGAGGCGAAGGACGGAAAGTTTACCGTTACTCGCCTGACCGACGTGGCCGTGCGATTCCAGCTCGTTGGTGCTGGCATCGACGGTGTGGTCAGTACCCTGGCAACAGCTGAGGGCGGCAATCGCTGCATCAGCGTAACAGCCAAGGAAGCTACCCGCGTGAGCATCGCATCGCTGTCGGGCAAGTCGGTCTGCGACACCACCGTCAGCGGTCAGACGTGCATCGGTCTGCCTGCAGGTGTCTATGTGGTGACGCTCAGCCAGAATGGCCAGGATGCCACTCAGAAACTCATCGTGAAATAAACAGTAAAAGAACAGATAAACAACAAATGATGAAAAAGATTTTTGCAACTCTGCTCCTGTGCCTGACCATTACCACGGCCATGGCCCAGGGCAAGACGCTCTATGGCTTTACGCGGGACTATCCCTACGCCATGCTCAGCATCGACACCAGCGACCCCACGGCTGCCAAGCGCGTGGGTAAGACGGAAATGTTGGTCTCGGCCGGTGCCATTGTCAAGGACGTGATGTATGTCACCGCCATGGATGACGATTTCAACACACTGGTCTACAGCGTCAACCTCGAAAACGGAGCCATGACCAAGCTGAAGAACCTGGGCGAAGACGCAGCACTGCCCGTGGAAATGAGCTATGACTACGCCGACGAACAGATGTACTTTGTGTCCAACTCGGTCAACACCGAAGGTATGTCGGCCCTGTGGACCATCAATCTTCAGACACTGAAGATGACCAAAGTGCAGGACAACATGGGCGAGGCCATACGTGCCATTGCCATCAATGCACAAGGCGACATGTACGGTCTGTCACGTGCCGGAAAGCTCTACACCGTTAACAAGGAGAAAGGTAAGATTGGCAAGGTCATCGGTTCCACTGGCCATTCGCCCTACCTGTTTACAACCATGGACTTCGATCGCGCTACAGGACGTCTCTACTGGGCCTGCTATGAGAACAGCACCCACAAGCTCTATGAAATCAACACAGCAACGGCAGCCGTCACCGACCTGGGCTTCATCGGTTCAGGCAACGGCCTCTACACCGTGGCTCTCGACATGCCATACGAGCCCAGTGCTGCTACAGCACCTGCACGCATCGACTCGCTGAAGGTTATTCCCAACGAAAAGGGCCAGCTCAGTGCCACTATCACCTGGCAGAACCCCACGCTGATGGCCAACGAAGAAGCACTGAAGAGCCTGACCAAGGTGGAAGTGATGCGTGGCGAAGAAGTGATTGCCACACTGACTGAGGCCATGCCTGGGGCCGTGATGAGCTATGAAGACACCACCGTACCCGCCAATGGCGAATACCGTTACACCGTGCGTGCATATAATGAAATCGGTGCTTCAGCCGACCGCTTCGTCGATGCCTACGTAGGTCATGACTTGCTGGCAGCCCCGGAGCGTGTCATCGCTGCACTGGGGGCACAGATGGGACTCCCCGTACTGACCAATATCATTGCCTGGGACACTGCCGACAAAGGCATTCACGGCGGATATGTGGACACGGAGAACGTGGTCTACGACGTTATCCGCGTCAACGACAGCGTCATCATTGCTCAGGGAACGAACCTCGAAGCCTGTCTCGATGAGCACCTGGCCGACACGCTCACACGCTATATATATAAAGTGGTGCCGCGCAATGCCGATGGCAACGGACAAGGCAAGGAGAGCAACTATCTGGTAAACGGACCAGCAGCCAAGGTGCCTTTCATCGCAAACTTCGATCAGGAGAAGGATGCCGAACTCTGGACGGTGCTCGATGTGAACCAGGACGGCTATGCATTCCTATGGTGGCGGCCCAACTGGCTTGAAGGAAAAGGCGTCTACCTGTATCAGACCCATGAGTACAATTATGCACTCGACATGATTGTTACTCCCCCGGTGGAGTTCCAAGAGGGTCACAACTACAAGATTACCGTGTCGTGCTGCAATTCGTTTGCACCCTATCCTGAGTCATTCATGCTCTACAGTCTGGCTGGTTACACCACTCAGGGGGCAGTGCCCATTGGCGAACCCGTCAACAACATCAACCACCCCAACGAGTTCCGTGACTATTCAGTGGAATTCAATGCAGAAGACGACGGAGTGGGAGCCAGCAACGAACTGTTCACCAGTTTCGTAGGCGTGTGCTGCACCTCTAATCCCGCCATGCAGATGTTCATGGTCAGCAAGGTCACCATCGAGGATATGACACCTGCTGGCATCAGCAGTGTCGTGACCCTGACACCTGCCGACAACCGCGTTTACGACCTGCAGGGCCGTCGCATCTCTGGCTCTCAGGCACGAAAGGGCCTGTATATCATCAATGGTAAAAAATACATCAAATAAAATTATTAACTAACAAGAAAACGCTTATGAGACAAAAGATTTTCTCTCTTTTCGTCCTGTTGGCTGCAATCGTGGGAGTCATGCCCAGTATGGCGCAGGTAACGTCGCCGTATTTGGTAGACTTCGAGACACCGATTGAAACCAACACGTCCCGATTCGGACAGCCCGGGGATGCTAATCGCGACTTCAAAGTGGCTTCAGGATGGAGCCATGTGGTTGAAGGAGCCTATTACAATTACTCAAAACAGCAGTTCACCCCTTACACTTATCATGCCAACAAGAACGGCGTAGACGGTTCAAGCTGTCTGCAGGCCGGTCAGCAGTTTGGCTATGACAGCTATGGTGATGAATATTACGATTGGCACGACATACTCGTGACACCGCTTGTTTCGGGTACTGTGACCATCGACCTGAAGAAGTCCACCAGCAACGGTCAGGTGAATTTCTACATTATGACAAAGAACGGTGAGACCTTCGAAAGAGGCCGAGTGCTGAAGAGTGTCACCAGTTCACAGCTGAGCAGTGATGAATATACGACCATTACTATTGGCGACCTGTCTGAAAGTGCTTATGTAGGTATTCATGCCCAGAATGTCTATATGGACAACTTCACGGCCACCAGTGCCGACCTGAGCTTGAAGCCCGGACTGAAGGTTGTATCTATCGAACCCAACACAGCCCAGAGCCTGGCTGCCGATGAGAACGGAAACTTCACTGTGACGTTCGATGCTACAGTGAAGAATACCGGTGAAATAGATCTGACTGCCGGAACAGAGAATTACAGCCTGACACTGAAGAAGTTCAGTGCTACGGACGACCATGTGACACTTGTCACCGTTCCTATTGCTGAAGACCTGGCTGTTAGTGCTACTACAACCAGTCCTGTCACTCTGACGGCCACACTCAATACGGCTGACTATCCTGCCGCTGCAACTAACGGCATCTCTTTCCGTGTCTACGAAAACATCTCGAACACGTTCATCTCATCAAAAAATGTGACGGTTGTTCCCTACGTTCCTGGCATTCAGGTGGTAGTGGGCAAGAACAAGTATGAAAGCGGTGCTGAACTCTATTTCGGCTATTCACACGACGCTATCACTCAGGAGTTTGTCATTTCCAACACAGGCGGTGCTCCGCTGCAAATCACTGGTGTCACCCTGCCCGACGGCTATGAGACAGATCTTGCTGCCTGCACTATTCAGGCACAGCAGTCAGACACCTTCCACATCACACTGCCAAACACCCAGTTAGGTGAGAAGACAGGTGCCATGATCATTCAGAGCAATGCAGGCGACATGACGCTCAACCTCCGTGCCACCATTGTGGGAGGAGACGTCTACTTCGTTGACTTTGAAACCGACGAAGCTGTCGACGGTATGCTGGTGGAACAGACAGGTTCCGGCTACAGTGCCTACGGTTGGCAGACTCGCAAGAGCAACACGCTGGGCTATCCCAACAATAGTTTCTATGCCAGTTCAAGCCTTCCTTACAGCAATCCCCAACCCTTCAAACTCATCACCCCGCTGCTCGAAGTGCAGGAAGGCGACGTGCTTTCGTTTGAAGCAGGCAAAGGATACAGCGATGCCCTGATGGCCATTTACTATTCAGCCGACCGCAAAACGTGGACTAAGGTACGCTCACTGAGCAGCACTGCTGAGAACGAAGCCGACCAGTTCTCTAATGAGACGGCACCCAACTACGGCAAAGCCCTGAAGCAGTTTAAGATTGCCAACATTCCTGCCGGCCAGTGGTATGTGGCTTTTGAACACTACGCCAACGGTGACGTGAAGGGCGACGTGGTGATTGACAACATCTATGGCTACAAGCGTGTCAATGTAGAACGCGACGTGGTACTCACTGCCAGCAGCATAGCCAACGCTGCACAAGTGAACTATGAAATGAAAGCTTCGGCCACAGTTCGCAACCTGAAACAGGAACCCATTGCTGCCAATGACTACACGGCACGCCTCTATTTTGGCGACATGGTGCAGAAGGAACTGACAGCTACCGTTCTGAATGGTCCTGCCTTCGGTTCTTACGGTATGACAACCGATAACGACGTGACCTTCGATTTCTCTACCACGCCGCATGCAGCTGGAACTTTCCAAGCATACATCCAGTTTGAATTTACCAACGGCATCAAGCTGACTTCCGACACGGTTGAAGTCACCGTGGAAGGCGAAGTCTACTCAGCCCTGAAGCAAGTGGGCGAAACGACCACCACACAGTCAGGCAACCCCGTTGACTATTATTACAACAAGGAGAAGGCAGTCAACGTCTATAGCGAAAGTGAACTGAGGGACGCCGGCATCATGCCTGGCACAAAGATCTCGAAAGTGGCCTTCAAGGGTTACAACACTTCAAAGGCTGTGACCGCCCCCACCACCCTGTGGCTGGCTTCTCTTGAAAACGAGGAACTCACCAACACGGGTTCTTCCTACAGCATGAAGTTTCCCGAAGCCGACAGCATTGAGGCACTCACCCCCGTATTCAGCGGCTCTGTGACACTCCAGAAGGCTGGTACAAGCACCGAACCTGAGAACATCTTCACCATCGACCTGCCCACACCTTATATATATAATGGTGGCAACCTGGCCGTGATGACCTTCTTCGATGCTACGACCTACATCGGCAGCGGACTGAACTGGTGCTCTGGCACCACCAACGCCAAGTTGCAGAGCATTGCCAAGAAGGCTGACAGCAACTTCGGAAGCTATGACAGCTACTCCAAGACCACCAATCGTCCCGTTGTCCTTCTCGGCGTTGAGGCTGAGCCCAACACCGTGAGCGGCACAGTGACCAGTGCTGAGACAGGTGCTGCTCTGGCTGGTGCTGTGGTGAAGGCTACTTGCGACGACGTGCTTTACAGCGGCACCACCGATGCAGAAGGCAACTACTCGTTTGCCATTATGCAGGATGCCAAGGACTATACGCTGACCACCGTGGCGGAAGGCTACTTCCCCCAAACCGAAACCGTAAGTGTGAAGGAAGGCAGCCAGACCAGAAACGCAGCCTTGCAGCAGGCCAAGGGTCTCTTCATTGAGGAATCCTCAGTGCCCACCACTGGCATGCAGAACATTGTCCTGACCGCTACGGCCAAGGCTACGAACTACACCACTGCCGACTTTGCTGCTGGAAGCTATACTGCACACCTCTATTGGGGCAATGAGGTAGTGGCCGAGGCCGAAGCCGTGGCACTGAAGAAGGGCGAGACCCGCGACTACACCTTCACCTTCACGCCTCACAAGGCTGACTCACTGGGTGCTTACATTGCCTTCACCCAGGCCGACAACATTGCTTCTACTGACACCACCGGTCTGGTTGTGGAAGAAGAGACGCTGCCTGGCGGCGAGCTTGTCATTGGCGACATGAGCGCCAACGACCGCAACCACTTCTATATTGACGGTTACAACAACGACGGCAAGTCCACTATCTTCAGCGACATTGTCTACACCGCCGACCAGCTCAAAGCCTTTGGACTGAAGCCTGGATCCAAGGTGACTCACATTACCTTCAAAGGCACAGCCAGCTCAAAGAGCATGAAGCTCGACGTCGTTTCATGGGTGGGCCTGTCTACTGGCGATATCACACCTGGTCAGCCCGACAAGACAACCATGACTGAAGTGAGAGTCTACGATCCCGATGCTGACGACCTCATCGAAACCAAGAACCTCACATCGGTCATCGACCTGTCGGCTTCGCCCCTGAGATGGGATGGAACATCCGACATCCGCGTCTACACTGAGCAGCAGCCCACTGGTCCGTACAACACCATCAAGTACGACTATGATGACAACTACAAGACCTCTTATTACAATGCCACCACTGCCCAGGGCACCATTCTGGGCTACTTCACCACAGCTGCCGACGCACTGAGCGTGAGCGGTACGGTGACCGACGGTGAACTTGCCATTGCCAACGCTGCCGTGACCCTCACCAGCAACGACGGTGACGACGTGCAGTACGCTGGCACCACCGATGCCGAAGGCCAGTACAGCGTAAGCGTCATTCAGGCCAGCCGCACCTATGTGGCCACTGTCAGCGCAGCCGGTTACAAGGAGGCAGCCGAAACCGTTCAGTTCGGTGAAGAGAACCTGACCAAGAACTTCGTCCTTGTCAACAACAAGGTTGACCTCGAGGCCGAGATTGCCACAGCACAGGCCCAGCTCGACGATGCTTCGAAGACCGAAGGACGCGACGAGCTGACCACAGCCATTGCAGCAGCACAGGCCCTGGTCGACGCCAGCACACTGATGTCGCCCGAGGAGGTAGCCGAAGCTATTGCCACTCTGAAGGCAGCCGAGAAAGCCTTTGCCCAGGCCAACATGCTGGCCAGTGGCCGCTACTATGTGCGCAACGTCACCACAAATAAATTCTGGGGTGCAGGCAACAACTGGGGCACCCGTGCTTCGCTGGTCGACGAGTACCAGTACGTCACACTTGCCCAGCTGCCCGACGGCACCTACACCATGGAGTCAATGGTGTGCAACAACATTGACAAGGGCAATACCGACAAGTACTTCAACGGCGACTACATGGACAACGGTTCACCCGTTCACCTCACCATTGCCAAGAAGGGCAACTATTACACCATTGCCAACGGCACTGCCTATTATGGCTACGACGGTACTTCGACCGTTCTGGGCAAGGACCTTGCTGCCGACAGCGACGATGCCCTGTGGCAGCTGCTGACCGATGCCGACATTGCTGCCGAGAAGGATTCGCTCCTGGCCGTAGCCGTGAAGACGGCCACCATGGACAATCCCGTCAACGTGACCCTGCTGCTCATCAACGACGCCAACTTTGGCCGCAACCGTCTTGATGCCTACGACGCATGGACCATGGAGGCCGGCAACAAGAACCTGCGCGGTGGTGGCGACAACGGTAACGGCTGCGCTGAGTCGTGGCACTCCAACTTCACCATGACGCAGGCCATTGCCAACGTTCCCAAGGGTGTCTATAAGTTCACTGCCCAGGGCTTCTACCGCCAGGACGGCAGCGACAACGAGCACCTGCCCTTCTTCTACGTCAACGACGAGACCGCCCAGTTCCCTGCCCGTACTGGCTCTGAGAACAGCATGACCGACGCTGGTGCATCGTTCCTCAATGGTCTGTACACTATCGACCCGCTCTACATTGAAGTGAAAACTGAAGGCGAAGAGACCACTGGCAACATCACCGTGGGCACCAAGCTCGAAGGCAACACCAACCTGTGGTGCATCTGGGACAACTTCCAGCTCACCTACTACGGTCCCGACGCCGACCTGAACGCACTGAAGAACGCTGCCGCCATCGACCAGCTGGCCCAGCTGCGCCAGAAGGCTGCCGAACTGAAGGATTCCGCTGCCCTTGAAGTGGCTGTCGTGAAGAGCGGACTGGAGCAGGCCCTGGAGTCGACAACCAGCGTTGAACCCACTGCCGACGCACTGGCCACGGCCATCAACACATTGACCGATGCCATCGACAAGGGCGAGGCTGCCATCATTGCCCGCAATGTGCTGCCCCAAATGAAGGCATTCACCGAGTCCACCAACTTCTACACGGCTGAGGCCCTGAAGGCTTACTACACTGACTTTGCCGAGAAGTACGAGGCTGGCACCCTGACCAAGGCCGAGGCCCAGTCGCTGCAGAATCCCAACGTCGGAACCGGCTGGCGTGCTGAGAACACGGTCGACGACCTGTTAATGAGCGTCTGGGACGAAAACGTCATGAACTGGGATTCCTACCACGTGAACACCTGGTCTAATGAAGGCGACAACGACGGCACCAACTTCCGTGTTCCCTTCATCGAGTACTGGACTGGCGACGACAACTCACTGGCTGAGCGCAACATCACCGCCACCATCACTGGTGTGGAGCCCGGCGACTACGACGTAACGGGTTGGGTACGTGTGCGCACCAAGAACAATGCCGGTGCCACCACTGAGGCCACAGGCATCAGCCTGCAGGTTAATGATGGTGAGCCCGTCAGCGTGACAACCGGCGACACCATCGTGGCCCTGAACCAGAACAACAACTTCGTGCTGGGTCACTACACAGCTACTGGCAAGGCTGGTGAGGACGGCACACTGACCGTCACCTTCACCATTGCTGCCGACAACAACATCTCCTGGCTGGCCTTCAAGGACATGGTCTACACCAAGAACACTGCTGCCATAGATGCTGCCAAGGCCGACCTGGCTGCCGCCATCGAGGCTGCCAAGGCTGCTTCTACGGCTGGTAAGACTGCCGAGAGCCAGCAGGCACTGGCCGATGCCATTGCCGCTGCCGAGGCTGCTGCCAACGACGACAATGCCACCGTTGAGTCGATTGCCGCCCTCATTGCTGCCCTGAAGGGAGCCACCGACGGCCTGACCGACTACGTTGACAACCGTCCCCACACCTGGAACTTCACCAAGTGGAGCGATGCTACTGTGGCCGACCTGAAGGCCGAGGCTGCCAAGGGTACTACTGAAGGCTTGTGGTCTGACATTGAGAACACTGATCCGTCGAAGAACAAGACGGCCGCTATCTCCGTTGACAACTGCTTCTGGCAGGTGGGCACCAGCGATGCCGCAGGCGAGACACTGACCGCCAACGGCAACGAGATTGCCGAGCTGAAGGGTCTCCAGTTCATCAACAACAAGGCCCGCTCACTGGCCATTGCCGTGAACTATGCCGACTGCACATCGGCCAACGGTGCAGGCTTCGGCCCCTATCAAGGTCCCTCCTACCTGTGGCTGGGCAGCAAGAACGTGGACTACTTCGTGATTAAGAACGTGAAGGCTGGCACCGTCATCAAGATGGGTGTTGAGTCGCACAAGCTGTCTGATGCCCGTGGCGTAAAGCTGTTCGTTGACGGTGCTGAGCAGATGGACGAAGACGGCAATGCCGTGGCCGCTCCCACTACCTACGCCGAACTGAGCTGGAAGGTCAGCGGTGATGAAGGCACGCTCGTCGACGTGACCGTGCAGAACACCAATGGCTGCCACCTCTACTTCATCGATGCCGAGATTGGCGATCCCACTACTGTGGGCATCAGCACCATCAAGGCTGCCCAGGCGGCTGCCGACGCCATCTTCACCCTGAGCGGTCAGAAGGTGCAGCAGACCTCTAAGAAGGGTCTCTACATTGTGGGCGGCAAGAAAATCATTAAGAAGTAACCCATAAAAACCAACACCCAATGAAACTAAGATCCCTTATTCTCTCGTTGCTCTTCGCCACTGGCCTCACCGCCAGTGGCCAGAGCTTCGAAGTAAGCACCACACAGCAGGTGCGCGTGCATCTGAAAGACGGTGGCGTGCGCACCTTCGACATTGGCCAGATTGACAGTCTGACCTTCTATCAGAAGAACGACACCACCTGGTTTGGCGGCCCCGCCCTTCGCATCAGTGTGCCCACCGACTTCAGCGACAACCGCGTGCAGCGCGTGATGCATGGCGGCAAAAAGGTGGCCGAAGTCTGCCTGGAGTACATCCGCCCGCTCAATGACCAGCGCGTAGTGGTCTATCCCTGCGATGCCGACGGACGTGCCGACCTGACGCGGGGCTTCTCTGCCACCGACGGCGGCACCGTGGTCTTCGACCTTGAGGCCGACACCGTGACCTACACGGCAGGCACGGCCACTGAGCCCCTGACCACCGTGTGGCTCACTGGCCACACCATCAGTGCCACCGAGCAGGCCGATGCCGAGGCTACCACCGTGGAACCCGACTATCTCAACGACGTGCGCGGCACGGAAGAGACTCTCTATTGCACCGTGAAAATCGGCACCCAGTACTGGATGGCCGAGAATCTGGCCACGGAGTATTATCGCGACGGCACGCTCATTCCCTACTTCAAGTCTACCCAGCTTGATGCCTGGAACGGTGCCACCGACGGCGGCAACCACTACTACTCCGACGGCGAAGACTTCCTGATGCTCTACGGACGACTCTACAATGGCTATGCCGTGCTGAGCGACAAGGGTCTGGCTCCTGAGGGATGGGAGGTGCCCACCATCGAACAGTGGGCTCAGCTGCGCACCTATGCTCGCGCTGCTGCCGTTCGCTACAAGAGCGATGCCCCCTTCTCCTGGTCAAACAACGGCGAGGGCAACAACATGAACGGCTTCACCGCCCTGCCCGGCGGCTACTTCTCCTCGGCTACCAACGGCGATGCCGAAGAGGGTATGGATGCTTACTTCTGGTCGAAGACCATCATGTACGATGCCCTGTTGAAGCAGAATACACTGAACACGTTCCGCATCAATGCCACGTCGAACAACACTGTGGTCTACAGCACATCGGGCCATTCTTACAACTTCGGCCACTCGGTGCGCTGCGTGAGAAAATAACCCCCGTTTTACACTATTTACAGCGGAGCCTCAGTTGCATCATAACTGAGGCTCCGTTGTGTTATAACTAAGCCTCAGCTGCAGTGCAACTGAGGCTTTGCTGTAAATCGTTTATAAATCACTGGGAATCAAACATATACATCTATACAACTCAGATGAAAGACTTCCATCACTTATCACTCCTCACTTCCTTGGTCATTCCCTTCCACTTCCGATAGCCGAAAACGGCAATGACCACGTAAAGGCCGTAGAGTCCAGCCTTGAAGGGGATGCCTTTATAAATGTAGAGCGTGGCACAAATGACATCGACCACCATCCAGAAGAACCACTGTTCCAGATACTTGCGGGCCAAAGCCCACAGACCCACAAACGAAAGAGCATTGGTGAGCGAGTCGAGCAGGGGCACGGTGGAGTCAGTCCACGTGACTAATATATAGTAAATTGCACCCCAGGCCACCAGGAAGAACACCAACACAGGCAGGTACTGCCGCCGGGGCATGCGGATGATGGGCAGGTCGAGCTTCAGCTTGCGGGTCTTCTTGAACTTCCAGATAAACAGGCCGTAGAAGGCAGCCAGCGTGTAGTAGACGGCCATGCCGGCATCGCCATAGAGACCGTGGCTGTAATACAGGTAAACGTCGAGGGCCGGCATGATGATGCCCACCACCCAAAGGGCAATGTGGGCACGGTACTCGAGCCAGATGTAAACAAGACCGAGAACAGTGGTCAGGGCGTCAAGCCAGTCGATGTTCATATCCATGCTTTAGAAATCTACAGAGAGGTGGGCCATGAAGTTGAAGGGTGCAGCCGGTGCAAAACCCACTGCCCACTGGTCGCAGAGAGCACCGTCGGTGGCATAGCTGCCGTTGTAGGCCACCACCTGTCCGCCCTGCATCTTGTAGGCGGGAGCCGCCCAACCATTGGTGTCGTACTTCTTGGAGAATACATTATACAGCATCACGCCCACGGTGGCGCTCTTTACCCCGAAGGAAGGCAGGCCGAAACGGTAGCTCAGGTCAACGTTGGTGGTGAAGTGGCTCTTCAGCAGCAGCGACTCGGTGGTCTCGTTGCCGTTGGCATCATAGCCCGTCATGGTCTTGAAGCCGGAGTTGGTAAGATACTGATCGCCCACGAAGCGGCTCTGCACACTGGCATTGAATCCGTGCCAGGTGAAGGTGAGGATGTTGTTGAAGACAACGTCGGGAGAGAACGACAGCGGCGTATCGCCCACCGACACGGTGCTGCCGTCGTCGAGTGTTACATGGGCGTCCTTTACGCGGTTCTTTGAGAAAGTGGCATTGGCATCCCATCGCAGCCAGTCAAGCGGCTTCCACGCGGCCTCAAGCTCCACGCCCAGGCGGTAGCTCTTGGGCACGTTTATGGCCACAGCCTCACCAATGTCGTTGAGTTCGCCAGTGAGCACAAACTGGTCTTTGTAGTCCATCCAGTAGAAGTTGGCACCTGCCGAGAACTGTGGTGACCGATAGTTGTAGCCCAATTCCAGGTCGTTCAGCCGCTCGTCTTTGATGCCCAGTCCCAGATTTGACTCATAGTCGTTGCGGGTGGGTTCCTTGTGGGCAATGGCGTAGGAGGCGTAGACACGGTGATTGGGCGTAATCTGATAGTTCAGGCCAGCTTTGGGATTGAAGAAATTGAAGTTGTCGTCGATGATATAGTCATTGCTCTTATCGGCCACGAACCAGTCGCTGGGGTCCTGCACCCTGTAGTTAATGTGGCGGTATTGCAGGTCAACGTAGGCATTCAGACCCTGCCAAAAGGTGTAGTTCACCTTGCCGTAGACGTTGAAGTCGGTCTTCTTGGCGTTGTTGCGGTAGTATTCATGGTCGGGCTGTGACACTTTGGGATCGGCAAAGCTATAGAAGTATTTGTTGCCGTCAGCATCCTTCCACTTTGCGTCGTTGTCCTTGTTGTAGTAATACTTGTACGGGTTGGCACTTTGCCAGAACACACATCCGAAGTGGTCGCCGTCATACTTGTTCCAGCCACCGCCCACGGTAGCTTGCAGTCCGGCCTGGTTGTCATAGTTCAGCGACATCACGGTGCCGTAGAAGTCGTTCACCATCTTCTTCTGCCGGGCCAGGTCGCCCTTCACGATGGGCTTGTAGGTCAGCGTTCCGTCAGTCTGCACATCGCCGGAAACGGCCTTCCACAACCCGTAGTCGGCCCATTTGGGTTCAATCTTGTACTGTTCATAGTAGCCGTCGCCACGGGTGTAGTGCAGCGCGGCATTCAGGTTCAGGCTGTGGTTGAAGCGTTGTGTCCAGATGAGCTGGTAGTTCTGCTGGTGGTAGTTGTCGGTCTGGTTGTCATAGAACTTGTCGTTGTCCCAGGTCATGGCACCACAGGGGTTGAACGTGCGGCCATAGACGCTTTGCTCATACTTGGAAGAATAGTCCCAGGCATGGTAGGTCTTCTCAATGGCGTTGAAAGTGATGAACTTCACTACAGTGTTGTCGGCAAAGTAGCCGCCCTGCAGGAAATAGCTGTTCAGGTGGGTTGAGGCACGGTCTATGTAACCCTTGGAACCGATGTCGGACAAACGCCCCTGCAGTCCCCAGTGTTCGCCCAAGAGTCCTGTGCCGAAACGCACGGTCTCCTTGTGCGAATAATAAGAGCCGCCACTCACGTCAATGCTCATGAAAGGCTTGATGCCAATGTTCTCGGTCTGCATGTTGACCGAAGCTCCAAAGGCTCCGGCGCCGTTGGTGCTGGTGCCCACACCGCGCTGTATCTGCATGGTTTGCACGCTACTGGCAAAATCGCCCATGTTCACCCAGTAGAGCTGGGCGCTTTCGGCATCATTCATGGGAATGCCGTTGGCTGTGATGTTGATGCGCTCAGGTGCAGTACCGCGAATGCGCAGCGAGGTGTAGCCGATGCCGTTGCCTGCATCGCTGGTGAAGGTCACACTGGGTGTGAGCGACAGCAGGTAGGGAATGTCCTGTCCGTGGTTCACCTGGTCAATCTGTTCACGGTTCATGTTGCTGAAAGCCATCGGCGTGGTCTTCGAGGCACGCGTGGAACGCACCTGTACGTCTTGCAGTTCAACCGTCTTCAACGAATCGGTCTCGGCAGCCTGCACTGCTGTGGCACAGAGAAGTGCCATGAAAAAGAAAGATTTCTTCATCCCTTTTAGTTCTTGAATTGTTTAATTAAGTAAAAGGGGGTCTTGTTCAAAAATACTCCGTTCATCCCTTCGTCGGCATTGCCCGCATCAGGTTAAGAGGGTATAATCTCAGCCCGCAACTGCGGACACCCCTTGAAATCGGGCGCAAAGTTACAAATATTTTCTCATTTCTAAGCACTCAGTTGCATTTTTTTTGTAACTTTGCACCCATGAACGCACGCGATTTTGAAATCATGGCACCTGTTGGCTCACGTGAATCGCTGGCCGCTGCCATACAAGCAGGAGCTGACAGCATTTACTTTGGCATTGAAAAACTGAACATGCGGGCCCATTCGGCCAGTGCCTTTACCATCGACGACCTGCGAGAGATAGCTGCTACCTGCAATGAAAACGGCATGAAGAGTTATCTCACGGTGAACACCATTATATATGAAGAGGACCTGGAACTGATGCACCAGATCATTGATGCGGCTCACGAGGCTGGTATCAGTGCCGTGATTGCCAGCGACGTGGCTGTCATGACCTACTGCCGCAAAGTGGGACAGGAGGTTCACCTGAGCACACAGCTCAACATCTCGAACGTCGAGGCATTGCGATTCTATGCCCAGTTTGCAGACGTGGTGGTACTGGCCCGCGAACTCAGGATGGAACAGGTGGCCGACATCTATCGCCACATTGAGGAAGAGAACATCTGCGGCCCTAACGGAGAAAAGGTGCGCATCGAGATGTTCTGCCATGGAGCACTCTGCATGGCCATTTCAGGCAAGTGCTACATGAGCCTGCACGAAGCCAACCGCTCAGCCAACCGTGGGGAATGCGTGCAGATATGCCGCCGTTCCTATACAGCCACCGACAATGAGACGGGACGCCAGATTGAGATAGACAACAAATACCTGATGAGTCCGAAGGACCTGAAAACCGTACGCTTCATTGACAAACTGATGAACAGCGGTGTACGGGTATTCAAGATTGAGGGACGTGCCCGTGGACCGGAATACGTCTACAATGTAGTGAAGTGCTACAAGGAAGCCATTCAGGCCGTGATTGACGGCACATTCACCGAGGAACGGAAGGATGAATGGGACGAACGGCTGGCCCGCGTGTTCAACCGTGGCTTCTGGGACGGCTACTACCAAGGGCAGTTGTTGGGAGAATGGAACAAGAGCTACGGCAGCAACGCAACGGAACGTAAGGTCTACGTGGGCCGTGGCGTGAAGTATTTCTCAAAGTTGGGCGTAGCCGAGTTCACCGTAGAAGCCACCACCTTCAAGCTGGGTGACAAGCTGCTCGTCACGGGTCCCACTACTGGTGTGATGTACCTCACGGCCACTGAGATTCACGACAACGACGGCCATCCCGTAGAAGTGGCACCTCAGGGCCAGCGCATTGCCATTCCCGTGACGGCAAAAGTTCGTCCCAGTGACAAGCTCTTCAAGCTGGAACCTGCCGACAACCCATAAAGCAGACCTATGAAAAAGAAACGGAAATCCTTTGCCGGAAGACTTACGCGGCACCTCCTGATATGGCTGTTCATCATTGTGGGCGGCCTCTCGTACTTGATTGTCAAGCTAACCATGGAGTCCACGCCCCAATTCTACGCTGTAAGCTACCACAACAGCACGTTAGCTGTCAAAGAATACACCCGGCGTGTACTCTCAGACGTCTACGTAGCTGTGACAAACAATGTGTACGACCTGGAAAACAACCTTGACAAGCCTGAAGAACTGCTGAAAACCATGGAGCGAATGGTCAACAACAACACACGAATCCGCAGCTGTGGTATCAGTTTCATCGAGAGTTACTTCCCGCAAAAGGGACGTTTGTTCTGCCCGTATGCCTGGCGCAGCAGCAACGACAGTTCACTGGTGAAGACGCAATACCTGGGTGACACCCAGCACAACTATCTGGACAAAGAATGGTTCACATCGACCATTGAAAAAGATTCTGCACACTGGTCGGAGCCTTTCTTCGACGGCAATGATGCCAAGACACCGCTTGTGTCTTATATGGTGCCCATTCACGACCGCCAAGGCCGTACTGTAGCTGTGCTCGGAGCCGACGTTTCACTCGACTGGCTCACAAACAGACTGGCACAGAGCGACAATGCCATCAATACTTCTTCTTTCGCCGGATCAAACAGTAGCAAACTTGCAGCACGCAGCTACATCATCCGGCGCGACGGTACATTCATCACACACCCCGACGAAAGCCGCATCCTCAAAGACAACTTCTTCAGCCACATCAAGGACTATGAGGAGAACGAAACTGAGACACTCATTGACCACATAGAAGACGGAATTACAAGAGATCAGTTCGACAGCTACGTTGTCCTTCTCTTAGACGACAGCAAGCACTACGTATTCCATACGCCCATAGAATACACCGACTGGACGCTGGTCACTGCCGTACCATGGATGGCTATCGCTATTTCAGGCATTCTGGTGAACGTCATGATGATTTTCCTCATTCTTATGGCCATGCTGGTGATTGTCGTGGTGTGCTACTTCACCATCAAATATGCCGTGAGACCGCTGCGTAAGTTGGCCGTTTCAGCCGATGAGGTGGCTAAAGGACACTTCGATGCGCCCCTTCCTGCCATTAAGCACAACGATGAGATACGACAACTGCGCGACTCATTTGAGAACATGCAGCATTCGCTAGTGAACTACATGGACGACTTGAAGGAGACGACAGCCTCGAAGACCGCCATTGAGAACGAACTGAAGATTGCTCACGACATACAGATGTCGATGCTTCCAAAGACATTTCCGCCTTTCCCGGAACGCAACGACCTCGACGTTTACGGCCAGCTTACGCCTGCCAAAGCCGTAGGTGGCGACCTGTTCGACTTCTTCATCAACCATGAACAGCTGTTCTTCTGCATTGGCGACGTGAGCGGTAAGGGCGTTCCGGCCTCGCTGGTCATGGCCGTGACGCGCTCTTTGTTCCGCAACATATCTGCCCACACCGCCGATCCCAGCCGCATCGTCACCGCACTGAACAACGCCTTGGCAGAAGGCAACGAGACCAGCATGTTCGTAACGCTATTCGTGGGCGTACTCAATCTGACAAACGGCCAGTTGCTCTACTGCAATGCCGGACACGACGCACCTCTGCTTGTGAACGACGACGTGAGCGTACTGCCCGTAGACAGCAACCTGCCCGTTGGCGTGATGCAGGGATGGGACTTCACTGACCAGCAGGTCAGAATCGAGCGTGGCACCACCATCTTCCTTTTCACTGACGGACTCACCGAAGCCGAGGACTGCCATCATGCCCAGTTTGGCGAAGACCGCATCATGCGCATGTGCCAAAAGGCAGTTGTCTCACATCAGACAACCCCCACACAACTTACAGAACTGATGACCGCAGCCGTTCATTCCTTCGTTGGCGAAGCCGAGCAAAGCGACGACCTGACCATGCTGGCCATCACACTGAACAAGCTATCATAAGGAAAACAATTATAAGACAATGACTATCAACGAACGACAAGACGAAATCATTGACGAGTTCCAGGGCTTTGACGACTGGATGGACAAGTACCAACTGCTTATTGACTTGGGAAACGAGCAGGAACCGCTCGACGAACGATACAAGACGGAGAGCAACCTGATTGACGGTTGCCAAAGCCGTGTGTGGCTGCAGGCCGACTATGCAGACGGAAAGATACACTTCCAGGCCGAAAGCGACGCACTCATCGTGAAGGGCATCGTGGCCCTGCTCATCCGCGTGCTAAACGATGCCACGCCTCAAGAGATTCTGGATGCCGACCTTTACTTCATAGACCGCATCGGACTAAAGGAGCACCTGAGTCCCACCCGTTCAAACGGTCTGGTGGCCATGGTCAAGCAGATGCGCATGTATGCCTTGGCGTTTTCACGCGCTTAGCCCCTACCCCTTATTCATTCTTATACGAAGCAAGTTTCCCCTGCCAGTAACGGCGCACGTCGGTCCAGCGATAATAAGGTGCCTGACTGGTGGACAAGGGCAGTGTTGCCTCATTTTCGTTGAGCAGCACCTTGACAAGCACATCCTTGTCGGCTGCATTCTTGCGGTAGAACACCAGCTGAACATTGCACGCCATGGGGAACACACGGTAGTTGACCCACCCTTCCTGTTCCAGTGAATCAAGACAGCCTATGCTCTTGTCCATACCGTTGAGCCCCATGAGGCACACCAGCGGCAGCACCACGGTCTCATGGCCAAAGCGGAGATGGGCACCGGGACGGTCGAGAAGCAGGCACGAGTCAGCCTGTTCTATGATGCGTTGCAGCAGGTTACGCTGTATGAAAGGCTGCTGTCCGCCGTTCAGTGGCGTGTAGCCGAAGCTGAGAAACCACGAGGCATTCTCCTTCCGCCAGTTGTCCAGAATCTCTTCTGGCGTAAAGAAGTCATAGAGCGAGAGCGTTTCGGCAGCGCGGGTGTTCTGCAGGTTGCCCGCCATGCGGAACAGGTAGTAGCAGAAGCGCTCCCCACCAGCCACATGATTGGCGTAGGCCGTATCCTTGAACAGGGCATACACCGGCCGCTGCCAGCACTCATGCCGACGGCAGAAATCGTCGTAGGTCTGACGTCCTTCAACCGTCCGTGACCTTTCAGTAATCTGACGGTCCTGCAGGTTCATATAGTTCATGTCGCGATAGCTGGCATCCTGACTGACGTCGAGCTTCGGATTCATCCTGATCATCTGCTGCAGCACATTTTCCATCGACAGCACACAGCGCACCACCGTGGTACTGCGGGCATCGACAAAAGCATTCTTCTTGAATATCTGGGGGAAGCGTTCCACCATGCGACGGCCAATGTCGCGTTGCTGGCTGGCACCAATTGGTGTCAGCTCACCCAACCGGTCGCTGGCCTCGGCAGCCACAATCCTCACCCTGCGCAGCAGTTCCTGGCCCAAAGCTGTCAGTTTCTGTTCGCGTTCGGCACGGACGAGAGCGTTCAGCAGATAGTTGTAGTCCACAGGATTAATCATATATCGCGACCCGTGACGGCCATAATGACTCAGATAGAAAGGCCGCTTACCGGCAGGCGGCGGTGTCAGCTTCTGCTGTTTCGGGCCAGGATAGGCCAGTCCGTTACTGGCAGAAAGACATGGGTTTAGCCTCATCTCGTCAGCAGGCATGAGCGTCTGTGACCTGACGACAATTGCCGTCAGGAGATAGCAGAACAGCACAAAAAAACGACCCATAGCGGCTTGATTTTAGTTATTAGGCTACAAAGATAAGAATTTTTATTGAATTTCTTGCTCATTTGGGAAAAAACTTTTACCTTTGTCACACTAAACTCAACATTTGCATGCAAAAAACAAAATGGTTTTGGGCATTGATGTTTGTAGCAATGCCCCTTCGGCTGTTGGCAGGCAGCCATGAAATAACTGAACTTTATGATACGCTCGACGCGCTCATAGCACGGCAATCAGCTATCGTGATAGCCAAGGAAGACCGTCTGCGTGAGCTCACCAGTGAATATAGCCAGCCGGGACTGTCGGCCGACGAACGCTTTGAGAAAGGCATGAAGCTCTACGATGAGTACATGGCCTTCCGCTACGACTCGGCCTTCAAGTACGTGCTGAAGTGCCTCACAGAGCAGAAAGAGATTGGCAACAACGACCGTGTGGCCGAAAGCCGGCTGAAGCTGGCCCACATCCTGGCCGTCTCGGGCCTGTTCGACAAGGCCAGTCAGCAGATGGCAAGCATTGACTTCAACCGTCTGACGCGTGAGAACCAGCTGTCCTACTATAGCCAAAAGTCCGACTATTACCTGTACCAGTCTGAAATGGCGGCACGCACCGTCTACTACGGCGAGTACATGGACAGTGCCATCTATTTCCGTTCGAAGATGCTGGGACTGGCTCCACGCGACGGCTTTACCTATATCACAAGCAAGGCGGTCAACGTCTGCGAGGCAGGACAGCCCATGGAGGCCGTCAAGATGTGCGAAGAACTGCTGTCACAGGTACAGGACGGCACCCGCGACTACGCCATCCTCACAGCCATCCTCTCCGATTTCTACAAGCGTGCAGGCAACATTGCCGAGAGCGAACGCTACCTGCTGCTGTCTGCCATCAGCGACTTGCGCGGTGCGGTGCGTGAGAACAACTCGCTGCGCGAGCTGGCCAAGCTGCTCATGGAGCGCGGTGAAATGGAGCGTGCGTTCCGCTATCTGCGCGTGTGCATTGCCGATGCCAACTTCTACGGCACCCGGTTGCGCGGACAGCAGGTAGCACAGCTCATGCCCACAGTGGTAGACAACTATCTGCCGGCCGACCTTCAGAAAGAAGCCCAGCGGGAACTCATCATCAAGGGACTCGCAGCTGCCTGTCTGGTGCTGCTCCTTGCCGTGATTGTCCTCAGCGTGTTGCTCTACAGGCGCAAGCGGGCTTGATGAGGCTTGGTTCTGTCAAAGTAATATGACAAAACTTTCGTGAGAATCGCTTGAAATCATTCAAGGGTGTCCTTGGGTCGGAATTTTTGAGTTTTGAGCGTTTTTGTAAACTGCTGATATTCAGTCGCTTTGAAAAAGCGACATACGGAACAGGAGGTAACTGAGGCTTCATTGCAGCGCAATGGAGCCTCAGTTGCGTTGTAAGCAAGGCACAGTTGTGAGACAACGGGAGCTTTGTTGCACGGCAACTGAGCCTCCGTTGTCTTGCAGAAGGGGGCTGACAGCGGTGTCGCGATGGCTCTGACTACCTTCACCTGGGGGCTGAAGACCCGTTTTCCACTCTAGAATGCGAAAAATTTTTGTCTTGATTATCGAAATTTGTTTCTCTTTCGCTATTTTATAGTTTGTTTTTGGTTTTTTCAAGATTAACTGTAGAAAATCAGAAAAATTTTGTAACTTTGCATCGTATTTTAGAAACGGCACATTAGAAAAAAGAGGAATATGATAGGAAGAATCATTATTTGTTGTCTGCTGTTTTCCTTGAATGCAGCAGGACAGGAACTTGACTCCATAGGTGGAAAAGACCACCCCCAGGGAAGTGCCCCTACCTTCTTGGAGCAGCTTCATCAGGTGCAACTCTATTTGGACTCTGCAGCCAGGAGAAAGGTGGACCAGCGATATATTGAAGTGCCGGAAAAGCCCTGGAGAGTCATCATGCGCTATAAGGCAAATACGGTCGACGTAGACTACAGCAGCACCTTCGAGGTCTCAGAGACTAATAGTCATATTGACTGGAATCTGTGCTTCGAACCTCCCACCGCAACTTCCATCGGCTTTTGGGTGGGCTACCGAGGTACAGGTGTGTCTTTTTCCAAGTCGCTCACCAAGAATGCAGGACGCTATTTCTCCTTCAGCAGCACAGGCGCAAAGTACGGATTCAACTTCCGATACAGACGATTTAACACGAAAACAACTACCTTTACATCGACAAGCTACAGGGACGGGAAACAGATCGCTGAAGATGAGATAAAAGACGATCTGGTTTCACCGGTGTGGATACGTTCCGCTTATATCAACGGATATTATGTGTTTAACGGCCGTCGCTATTCACAGGCTGCCGCCTACAACCAGTCGGTCATCCAGCGCCGCTCCGCTGGATCGTTCCTTGTCGGTGCCACCTGGTATCAGTCATCGTTCGACTATTCAAATATCCAGAACGCTATGTTTATGGAGTTTGCCAAGAATGTAGGTCGTATCAAGCTGCACCAGGCCAACATTGGTTTTGGCTATGGCTATAACCTCGTGCCGTTCCGCGGTCTGGTCATCAATGCAATGGCCATGCCCACCCTTAGTGTCTATAACCGCGTGAAGTCCTATCAGTACGACTTCAACTATGTCCTGCCCTTGTATGAGACTTCGACTGAAGGCTACGGAACATGGAACTCTGAAACAAAGACCTGGTCCAACGGAAAAGTTCACAAACCCCTTTCATATGTTGAGAACGCCGACCAATATCCCGACGATGCCGAATGCTGGCAAACAGGCTCTGAAGCTGAGTACAGCTGGCTCCATTTCAACCTTGACCTGCGACTCGGCATTGCTTACAACTGGAAGAACTATTTCATTGGTCTTCAGGCGCAGTACAACAATTTCACCTATAAAAAAGACCAGAGCAAGGTCAACCTCTACGATGCGTATGCGCGGTTAGCGTTGGGCATAAGGTTGTAGGAAAATCTATAAACTTTAAGGTAAGATGGCGAACTTACCGTGTCTCGGAAGAAAAAACAAATGAATTTGTTTTGTTCTTCTCTCGACTTTTCGTAACTTTGTCCGCAAAATAAGTAGACAATGGCAAAAACGACCACATGGCAGGATGAATACTGGCTGCCCGTGATGCAGCAGTACCTGCGGAAACCAACGGGAGTGAAGCCCACTTATTGTCGTGAGATGGTAAACTTGAGCGTGGAACTGCACATCCCTCCGCAGCAGTTGCATAAGCGCATGGAGCAGTTGGCAACACTCAACACACCACGACTGGAACGCATCTGGCAACAGTACGGCGAGAACCCCCGCCGACTGGCACGCGCCGTGAGACTGTGGCGCGAGATGAGAGGATTCGGCACTGGAGGCGAATTCTTCGAAGGCATTGAGGTGCAGGAGACGTTCGAAAAGGACTTCCGTCCGCTGCCTGAGAACGAGCGCTACACGCCCGCCATGCTCATCCTTATCCTTGACCTTTACTTCCAGTTGGTGCCCTCCACCATGGTGGCCCAGACACCCGAAGTCGTAGAACTGGCACGGCTGCTCAAGCTGACAGCCGACGAAGTAGTCGAAGTGCTCTACATGTTCCAGCTCTGCGATCCCTACCTGAACCGCGTCGATCTCTCGATGAGTCCGCTGCTGCTACCCTGTCAGCAGGTTTGGCAGCGCTTTGCCGAGGGCGGGCGGTTGCCTGCTCTTGCCAGAGAACTGAAAGAATATTTTTTGAGTTAAGACAAACGTGGCACAAAGTCAGATACAAGAGCAACGACAGGAACAGCGGCTCAGCCAGACCATCTCGGCCCAGCAACTACTACAGGCACAGCTCATTGAACTGCCCCTGGCACAGCTGCACGAACGCATCGAGACCGAGATGCACGACAACCCCGCCCTTGAACCCACTTCCGACGAGGAGTTCCCGGAGTATGCCGAAGCCCCGGACGATTCTGATTCGCCCGAAGCTCCCGAAGACTTCGAGCAGCAGCGTGAGCGCGAAGAGCGCAGCGATGCGCTTGACGCAGCCCTTGAAGGACTGGGACGTGACGACGAGGAACTGCCCGTCTACCAAGGGGGAATGTCATCGGTAGAGGAACGCGAGGAGATGGTCTACGGTTCGCAACAGTCGTTCTACGACCAGATCATGCAGCAGGTGGGCGAGATTGAGCTGTCTGAACGCCAGCGTGGCATCATGGAATACCTCATCGGCTCGCTCGACGACGACGGACTGCTGCGCAAACCGCTCGAAGCACTGAGCGACGAGCTGGCCGTCTACCACAACATCGACGCCACAACCACCGAAATCAACGACGTGCTCCGGCAGCTGCAGCAGTTCGACCCTGCCGGCATCGGTGCCCGCTCATTGCAGGAATGCCTGCTGCTCCAGATAGAACGCCGCAGTCCCTCGAGGGTGAAAGACCTCATGCAAGAAGTCGTGACCAACCATTTCGACGAGTTCACCAAGAAGCACTGGGACAAGATTGCCGCCTCACTCAGCCTGACCGACAGCCAGACCGAGGCCCTGCAACACGAACTGCGGCGGCTCAACCCCAAGCCGGGTGCCTCGATGGGCGAAGCCGTAGGCCGCTCAATGCAGCAAATCACCCCCGACTTCATCGTCGACACGCAAGACGACGGCACCGTGACTTTCACGCTCAACAGCGGCGACGTACCGCAGCTACAGGTCTCACAGTCGTTTGCCGACCTGCTGCGCGACTACCAGCAGAACAAGGAAGGGCTGTCGCGACAGATGAAAGAGGCCCTGCTCTACACCAAGCAGAAGGTAGACGCAGCCCAGAGCTTCATCGAGGCAGTCAATACCCGCCGCCGTACGCTCACTCGCACCATGCAGGCCATCATCCAGTTGCAGCACCGCTTCTTTGAAGACGGCGACGAAGCATCGCTCCGCCCCATGATTCTCAAGGACGTAGCCGCACGTACCGGGCTTGACCTGTCAACCATATCGCGCGTCAGCAACTCCAAGTACGTGCTCACCCGCTGGGGCATGTTTCCTCTGAAATACTTCTTCAGCGACGGATTCGTCACTGAGAACGGCGAGGAACTATCCACCCGCGAGATAAAAGCCGCACTGAAAGAGCTTATCGAGAACGAAGACAAGCGCAAGCCCCTGAGCGACGATGTCCTGAGCGACCGCCTGAAACAGCAAGGCTATCCCGTGGCCCGGCGCACCGTGGCCAAATACCGTGATCAAATGGGCATACCAGTGGCCCGACTAAGAAAATGACAAGAGAAAAGAACATCATCTACCTGGCACGCTTCGTGAGCATGCTCTTCACACCGTTCTACCTGCCGCTGTGCGGACTCATTATCCTGTTCACACTGAGTTACCTGTCACTGCTGCCCGTAGGCTACCGCCTGCAGGTGCTGGCCGTGGTCTACTTCTTCACCATCCTGCTGCCCACATTCCTCATCCATTTCTACCGGCGCCATCAGGGATGGACACTCATAGAGCTGGGACACCGTGAGCGACGCATGGTTCCCTATCTCATCAGTATCCTGTGTTACTTGGGCTGCGTCTGGCTGCTCAAGTCGTGGCATGTATTTCATTTCGTCAGCAGCATCATCATGACCGCACTGCTGGTGCAGATGGTCTGCGCGCTAATCAATGTCTGGTGGAAAATATCGACCCACACGGCCGCCATCGGAGGCGTAGTGGGTGCCCTGTTTGCCTTTGCCGAGATCTTTTCCTTCAATCCAGTGTGGTGGCTCTGTGTGGCACTTGTGGTGGCAGGCATGCTGGGTTCGGCCCGCATGATTCTTCGCCAACACTCGCTTTCACAGGTCGTTGGCGGCTTTGGCGTGGGTCTGGTGTGCTCCGTCTTCGGCATCCTGTTCCTGTAACTGCAAAACACTAAAAAAAGAAAAATTATATGAACCCTATCGTAAGCATTATCATGGGCAGCACAAGCGACCTGCCCATCATGGAGAAAGCCTGCAAGCTTCTTGACGAGCTGCAGGTGCCCTTCGAAGTCAACGCACTCTCGGCCCACCGCACGCCAGATGCGGTTGAGCAGTTTGCACGCACCGCCAAGGAACGCGGTCTGCGTGTTATCATTGCTGGTGCAGGCATGGCTGCCGCACTACCAGGCGTCATCGCCGCCTCGACCACACTGCCCGTCATCGGTGTTCCCATCAAGGGCATGCTCGACGGACTCGATGCCATGCTTTCCATCATACAGATGCCACCGGGCATTCCAGTTGCAACTGTAGGTGTGAACGGTGCCCAGAATGCCGCCATCCTGGCCGTAGAGATGCTGGCCCTCAGCGACGAAGCACTGGCTCAACGCCTTGAAGCCTATAAAAGCGGGCTGAAGGCAAAGATTGAGAAAGCAAACAAGGAACTGGCAGAGGTGAAGTATGAGTACAAGACGAATTAGTAGTGTCTGCCACGTGGGGCCTCTGTCTATCGGCGGCAACAACCCTATTCGCGTGCAGTCGATGAACACCACCGACACGAATGACACCGAGGCATGCGTGGCTCAGGCCAAGCGCATCATCGATGCAGGTGGAGAACTGGTGCGACTGACCACCCAAGGCACCCGTGAGGCTGAGAACATGAAGAACATCTCGGCCCGGCTGAAGCAGGACGGCTACACGGCTCCACTGGTGGCCGACGTGCATTTCAACGCACGTGTGGCCGACGTAGCCGCCCAGTACTGCGAGAAAGTGCGCATCAATCCCGGCAATTATGTGGATCCTGCCCGTACCTTCAAAAAACTGGAGTACACCGACGAGGAATACCAAGCCGAACTCACAAAGATAGAGGAGCGCCTTACACCTTTTATTAATATATGTCGCGAGCACCACACGGCTGTACGCATCGGCGTGAACCACGGTTCCTTGAGCGACAGGATCATGTCGCGATACGGCGACACTCCCGCAGGCATCGTGGAAAGCTGCCTGGAGTTTCTGCGCATCTTCCGTCGGCAGCAGTTCAACGACGTTGTCATTTCCATCAAGGCATCCAACACTGTGGTCATGGTACAGTCCGTACGCATGCTGGTAGAGGCCATGGACCGCGAAGACATGCACTACCCGCTGCATCTGGGAGTGACCGAAGCCGGTGAAGGCGAGGACGGACGTATCAAGAGTGCGGTGGGCATTGGTGCCCTGTTGACCGAAGGCATCGGCGACACCATCCGCGTTTCGCTCTCAGAAGAGCCTGAGGCAGAGATTCCCGTGGCCCGCAAACTGGTCGAACTGATACCCGAATGCACAGCCTTGCGGGCCGAGGCTGAAGCCAACATCAAAGACGACACCATCACACTCAGCGTTGATGCCCCAGACTGGGAGACCCTGCAGCTGAAAGCCTCCATGGCAGTAGGCGCACTGCTCATCGACCGTAAGGCCACAAATCTGGTTATTCTGAATCCTGCCTTCAGCGTTCAGGACTTGTCGGCCCTGTCCGACAGCATCCTACAGGCCGCCCGCATCAAGTTCACGAAGACTGAATACATCAGCTGTCCGGGCTGTGGCCGCACGCTCTACAACCTACAGGACACCATCCGTCGCATCAAGGCCGCCACCAGCCATCTGGTCGGCTTGAAAATCGGCATCATGGGCTGCATTGTCAACGGTCCCGGCGAAATGGCCGATGCCGACTACGGCTACGTAGGAGCCGGACGCGGCAAGATCTCGCTTTACCGCCGAAAGGAATGCGTGGAGAAGAACATTCCCGAAGAAGAAGCCGTAGACCATCTGTTGCGCCTGATTGAGAGCGACCGTTGACCACATTCGTCAAGAATTGAGCCTCGATTATAAAAAAAATGGCATTTTGCTTCGGCAATATGCCGTTTTTTTCGTAATTTCGCGGCCATAAACCACAAAAAAGAAAGCAAGTACACCTATGGGCGGCTTTTTCGGAACCATTTCAACCAAAGATTGCGTAAACGATTTGTTTTACGGAACCGACTACAACTCACATTTGGGCACCAAGCGTGCAGGTCTTGTAACGTTCGATCAGGAGCGTGGCTTCACCCGTTCCATTCACTCATTGGAGCGCGACTATTTCCGTTCCCGATTCGAGGACGAGCTTGACACCTTCCACGGTAGTCAGGGACTGGGCGTCATCAGCGATACCGACCCGCAGCCCATCATCGTCAACAGCCACTTAGGCCGCTATGCCGTGGTCACGGTTGCGAAGATCAACAACCTGCGCGAGATTGCCGACGAACTGCTGGCACAGCGCATGCACCTCAGCGAGATGTCGGCCAACAACATCAACCAGACCGAGTTGGTGGCCCTGCTCATCAACATGGGTAACACATTTCAGGACGGCATCAACCGTGTTTACCATAAGATAAAGGGCAGTTGCTCCATGCTGATCCTCACCGAGGACGGCATCATCGCCGCCCGCGACTTCCTGGGACGCACGCCTATTGTCATCGGACAGAAGGAAGGTGCCTACGCCGTATCGAGCGAGACGACCAGCTTCCCCAATCTGGGCTACAAGCCGCTGCGCGACGTGGGTCCCGGAGAGATTGTGCGGCTACGTGCCACGGGCATCGAAGTGATTCAGCCAGCCTTCCAGCGCTGCCAAATCTGCTCCTTCCTGTGGGTCTACTATGGCTTCCCTTCTTCCTGCTATGAGGGTATCAACACCGAACAGGTGCGCGAGAACAACGGCCGCATGATGGGCGAAAAGGACAATGTAGAGGCCGATCTGGTATGCGGCATCCCCGACAGTGGCGTAGGCATGGCCCTGGGCTACAGCGACGGTGCCAAGATACCCTACAAGCGTGCCGTGCTGAAGTACACACCCACGTGGCCCCGCTCCTTTACCCCTGGCAACCAGAGCCGCCGCGACCTTGTGGCGAAGATGAAGCTGATACCCAACGCCGCCCTGCTGAAGAATCAGCGCGTGGTGTTCTGCGACGACTCCATCGTGCGTGGCACACAGCTCCGCGACAATGTGAAGGAGTTTTTCGACAATGGTGCCAAGGAAGTTCACGTGCGCATATCATGTCCGCCACTGGTCTACGGATGTCCGTTCATCGGCTTCACCAGCAGCAAGAGCGACCTGGAACTCATCACACGCCGCATTATCAAGGACTTCGAGGGCGACGACAAGGCCAAGCTGGACCAGTATGCCACCTCCGACTCACCGGAATATCAGCGCATGGTCGACGAGATTGCACACCGTCTGGGTCTGTCGAGTCTCAAGTTTGCCAAGATTGAGGACCTCATCGCCTCCATCGGTCTGCCCAAGTCTCAAGTCTGCACCCACTGTTTCGACGGCAGCAGCTACGACCATCAGCAGGGCGACGGAGAGTTCTTCGGATAAGATTCATAAAACGAAGGAGTTTTGACACATTGCCAAAACTCCTTCGTTTTCCCCCTACAATCAGATGTCTTTGCGGTAGCAGCGGTGACGGCGGTGCTGACGCGCCTCCAGATACTGCCACTGTGAGCGGACGGCCTCGTTGCGCTCCATCTGCGGCATGGCGTCGGCCCAGCGGAAACCGTAGCGCTGGAACTGTCGGATGAGGTCGTCGAAGATGAGCGCATTGGCTCCCTTCTGGCGGTATTCGGGCAGCACGCCGATGAGCAGCAGGTCGACGGTGTCGGTCTTGTGCCACTTCAGTATGCGCAGCATGTGCCACCATCCCAGGGGCAGCAGACGGCCGTCGCGTGTCTTCTGCAACGCTTTTGAGAAAGAAGGGAAGGTCACACCGAAACCTACCATGCGGTCGCCGTCCATCACGGCAGTGACCAAGTTCAGGTCGGCCAGCTTGATATAATCGTCAACGAGCTTGTCTATCTGCCGCTCGCTCAGTTGTGAGAAGCCATACAAGTCTTTGTAGGTCAGATTCACCAGGTTGAACACCTCGCGGCCCCAGCCCTCGTCCACCAGTTCATGGCGTGTAAACTTGTGTACCCTCAGCCCGTAGCGCTGCTTCACCATCTCGGTAATCTTGCTGAACTTCTCGGGCACCACTTCAGGCACGGTCACCTTGTATTCCAGATAGTCGTTGTCCTTGCGGAAACCACCCAATTGCTCTATATGGCGCGGATAATAGTCGTAGTTGTAGTTCACATACATGGTCGACAACTCATCGAATCCTTCGACCAGCATGCCCTCGCGGTCGGTGTCGATGAAGCCCAGCGGCCCGGCCATCTGGTCCATGCCCTGCTCACGGCCCCACTGTGCCACGGCATCGAGCAAGGCACGCGACACGTCGAGGTCGTCAATGAAGTCGAACCACCCGAAACGCACCTGCCTAATGTTCCATCGCTCGTTGGCCCGGCGATTGATGATGGCAGCCACGCGGCCCACCATCCGCCCGTCACGGAAAGCCATGAAGTAACGCGCGTCACAGCACTCGAACGACGGGTTGCGGTCGCTCCTCAGCGTGGCCATCTCGTCGAAGAAAATGAAGGGAACGGCCTGCTTACAGTCACGATACAGGTCGTAGTAGAACTGGATGAACTGTCGCAGCTGCCGACGGTTTTCCACGGTTTTTATCTCAATTTTGCTCATGAAAACTGGCTTTTAGGCTGATAGTTTTTCGCTATCGGCGTGCAAAATTAACACAATTATCCGACACCTGCAAAAAAAATGGACTTTCTTTCTTTTTCTACTCGAAAATAAATTGCAAGCATCTGTGAATCAATATGTTACAATTAAGCCTCAGTTGCATCACAACTGAGGCTTAGTTAGTTCACAATGGAGCCTCAGTTACGATGCAACCGAGGCTCAGCTGAAAACGGCCTGTCACTCCATGAGCATCTTCCACAGCTCGCGCATGCCTTCAGAGGCACCTTTCTGTATCTGCTGCACACGGTCTCCGGCATGGATAGGAGCCGGGTCAATGAGATAGATAGGCACCGAGGGGCGCACATAGTGGATGAGCCCGGCAGCCGGATAGACGTTGAGGCTGGTGCCGATGATAACGAAGATGTCGGCCTGCTGGGCTTCGTCGGCAGCCACGCTGATGTTAGGCACGGCCTCGCCAAAGAACACGATGTAGGGACGCAAGAGCGAGCCGTCGCCAGCCTTGGTGCCAGGCTCCACGATGTAGTCGTCCTTCGTCAGCTGACGGATGTAGCGCGGGTCGTCGACATTACGGCTCGAACACACCTTCATCAGCTCACCGTGCAGGTGAACCACATGCGACGAACCGGCCGCTTCGTGCAGGTTGTCCACGTTCTGCGTCACCACCGTCACGTCGTAGCGCTCCTCCAGCCGGGCCACCAAACGGTGGCCCTCGTTGGGCTTCACGTTCAGACACTTGCCACGCAGCATGTTATAGAAGTTGGTCACCAGTGTGGGATCGGCCTCCCAGCCCTCATGCGTGGCCACCTGGGCCACCGGATATTCCTCCCACAGGCCGTCGGCATCGCGGAATGTCTTCAGTCCGCTTTCCACCGACATGCCTGCTCCTGTCAGTACTACAATTTTCTTTTTCATAATCGTCGATGTATTAAAACTCTACAAAAATAGTGATTTTTAGCGAAAGAGCATGAGGATTTCAAAATTTATTACTAATTTTGCACGATTTTTTAAAAGTACACGTACATATTAATAATAGAAAGCATAGAAAAAATGGACAAACTGAGCTATGCCCTGGGTCTGGGCATCGGACAACAACTGGCACAGATGGGTGCCAAAGACCTGAACGTAGACGACTTTGCACAGTCCATCCGCGACGTGCTCGAAGGCCGCGAACTGAAGGTCTCACACCGCGAAGCACAGCAGATTGTGCAGGAATATTTCCAGAAACAGGAGCAGAAGATGCAGGCTGAGCGTGCCGAGAAAGGCAAGACAGCCCGCGAGGAAGGCGAGAAATACCTGGCCGAGAACGCCAAGAAGGACGGCGTGGTGACACTGAAGAGCGGACTGCAGTACCAGGTGCTGCGCGAGGGCAACGGCAAGAAGCCCACGGCCAAGGATCAGGTGAAGTGCCACTACGAGGGATTCCTCATCGACGGCACCGTGTTCGACTCGTCGGTGCAGCGCGGTGAACCTGCCGTGTTCGGACTGCAGCAGGTCATTGCCGGATGGACCGAAGGCCTGCAGCTCATGCAGGAGGGTGCCAAGTACCGCTTCTTCATCCCCTACCGCCTGGCTTACGGCGAGGGTGGTGCCGGTCAGCTCATCCCTCCCTACGCAGCACTCATCTTCGACGTGGAACTCATTGAGGTGGTGTAACCCTGCAAGCGGAAAGAGAACATTCACATAAAAATATTAAAACAACAACAAAGAAAAATGAAGAAATTTGCATTCATGGCCGCTATGGCCATTGCAGCCGCCACGATGACTTCGTGCAACGGTGGTGCTCCGACGGCCAACCTGAAGAGCGACGTCGACACAGTGAGCTACGCCCTTGGCATGTCGCAGACCCAGGGCCTGAAGGATTATCTCGTTATGCAGCTGGGCGTTGACACCGCCTACATGGCCGACTTTGTCAAAGGTCTGAACGACGGTGCCATGGCTGGCGACAACAAGAAGAAGGCCGCCTACTTCGCCGGCATCCAGATTGGCCAGCAGATCAGCAACCAGATGGTGAAGGGCATCAACTACCAGCTCTTCGGCGACGACTCTACCCAGACCATCTCAATGAAGAACTACCTCTCAGGCTTCATCACAGCCACCACCGGCAAGAAGGGTCTGATGACCATGGAAGAGGCCGGAGAGACCGCACAGCGACTGATGCAGCAGATCAAGGCCCGCGAAATGGAGAAGGTCTACAAGCCCAACAAGGAGGAAGGCGAGAAGTTCCTGGCTGAGAACGCCAAGAAGGAAGGCGTCGTGACGCTGCCCAGCGGTGTGCAGTACAAGGTCATCAAGGAAGGAACGGGCAAGATTCCTGCCGACACCTCGACCGTGACGATGCACTATGAGGGCCGCCTCATCAACGACACCGTGTTCGACAGCTCTTACAAGCGCAACCAGCCCTACACCGTTACCTGCAACCGCAACATCAAAGGCTTCACCGAGGCTCTCACCCACATGCCCGCAGGTTCTATCTGGGAAGTCTACATCCCGCAGGAACTGGCCTACGGCGAGCGCCAGTCGGGTCTGATCAAGCCTTTCTCAGCACTGATCTTCAAGATTGAACTCATCGAAGTGAAGTAATCTCCGAATATGAAAAAGACACTCATCGTGGCACTCGCCTTGCTGGCGGGTGCCGCTTTTGGAACAGCCCAGGCTGCCAAGAAGAAGGACAAGAAGAAGAAGGATGAGACTACCGTGGTGGTACCCGTCGTGCTCACAAACGGCAGCGACTCGCTGAGCTATGCCGCAGGCATGTCGCTCACCAACGGACTCATGCAGTATATCCTGCAACAAGGCGTCGACACCGCCTACATGGCCGACTTCATCACTGGCTTCAAGGAAGTGGCCATGAACAGCGACGACCCCCGCCAGAAGGCCCGCGTGATGGGCATGGACATTGCCAACCAGGTGGCACAGCGCATGCTGCCCAGCATGAAGAAGGACTTCACCGACACGCCCGACACCATCGTCAAAAGCGTGCTCTACCGTGGCTTCACCGATGCCCTGCTGGGCGACACCACCGTCATGATTCAGCAGAAGGCCGAGACCTTCTTCAGGGATAAGCGCCAGGCCAACGAAGAGGCCAAGAACGAGAAACTCTACGGTGCCAACCGCGATGCCGGACGCAAGTTCCTGGCCGAGAACAAGAGCAAGGAAGGAGTCATCACCACGCCCAGCGGACTGCAATACAAGGTGCTGGTGAAGGGTGAAGGCCAGGTGCCCCAGACCACCGACAAGGTGCAGGTGAACTATGAAGGCCGACTGGTCGACGGCACAGTGTTCGACGCTTCGGCCAAGCACGGCGACAAGCCCGCCACCTTCCGTGCCGACCAGGTCATCAAGGGCTGGACAGAGGCCCTCACCATGATGCCCGTGGGCTCGAAATGGCAGCTCTACATTCCCTATGAACTGGCCTATGGTGAGCGCAACACGGGCAACATCAAGCCCTACTCCATGCTCATCTTCGACGTGGAACTGGTGGGAATAGAGAAATAGAGAACAGCCACTAAAACGGCAAAATATTAGCAAAATGCGCGAAAATGATAATATTTTTGCGCATTTTGTTGTTTGTTTCGATTATTTTCCGTACTTTTGCTAACAGAAAGTAATCTGTAACCACCATTATATGGAAAAAATTGACAATCTTGACAAGAAGATACTCAGTATCCTGTCAAAGAACGCCCGCATTCCGTTCAAGGATGTGGCAGCCGAGTGCAGCGTGTCACGAGCCGCTATCCACCAGCGCGTACAGCGCCTCATCGACAACGAGGTCATCACAGGCAGCGGCTTCGATGTGAACCCCAAGTCGCTGGGCTATCGCACCTGCACCTACGTGGGTATCAACCTGGAGCGCGGCTCTATGTATAAAGAGGTGGTGAAGCGGCTGGAGCACATCCCCGAAGTAGTGGAGTGCCACTTCACCACAGGCCCCTACACCATGCTCGTGAAACTCTACGCCCGCGACAACGAACAGCTCATGCACTTGCTCAACGGTCAGCTGCAGGAGATTCCCGGCGTGGTAGCTACCGAAACACTCATCTCCCTGGAACAAAACATCAAGCGCGAGATTCCCGTTCACTTTGAAGAAATCGAGAACGAATGAAATGCTATTCCGTCCAGCAGCATCTGGACAACATCTACGACAGCTATCCTGCCTGTGAGAAACGGCCTGTCATTGGCATCACCGCCAACTATGGTGAACAGACGGGAAAGCTCTCCGAAAGCTACTATAAACAAGTGCTCCACGCAGGTGGAACACCTGTCATCATTCCTCCACTCGCCGACAAACACGCACTACAGAACACGCTCGACCGCATTGACGGTCTGCTGCTCAGCGGCGGTGCCGACATTAACCCGCTCTACTGTGGCGAAGAACCCGTAACCGGGCTGCACGGCATCAACACGGAGCGAGACCTGCCCGAACTACTCATTACCCGAATGGCCTTCAACCGCCAGATTCCCATGCTTGGCATCTGTCGCGGCATTCAGACCCTGGCCGTAGCTTTGGGCGGAAAGGTGGCTCAGGACATTGTCACCCCCATCAAGCATTCGCAGGAAGCCGACCGCTCTGATGCCACCCACACGGTGACCATCAGTACCGACTCGGTGCTCTACCGCCTGTACAAGGACTTTGGCTCCTCCGATTCTGAGGAAGAACCACAAGAGAAACGCTACGTCAACTCCTTCCATCACCAGGCCGTGAGCGAGCCAGGGCCGCACTTCCGCGTGGTGGCAAAGGCTCCCGACAGCATTGTCGAGGCCATGGAGAGCTGTGAGCACAAGCCCATCATCGGGGTGCAGTGGCATCCCGAATGTTTAGGCGAAGAGGGGTTACCGCTGTTCCGTTGGCTGGTCAGCGAAGCCCGCCAGTACCGCTGCGCCCAGCAGTTGCACGACCGCATGCTGACACTCGACACCCATTGCGACACGCCCATGTTCTTTCCGCAGGGAGTGGACTTCGGTCAGCGCGATCCTAAAATCCTGGTCGACCTTCACAAAATGACCGAAGGGCGGCTCGACAGCACCATCATGGTGGCCTATCTGCCACAGCCCAAGGCCGGTGAGGACTTCCCTTCGAAGGTGGCATTCCCCGTGAACGGCCCGAAAGAGTATGCCGACCTGATCTTCGACAAGATAGAGAAAATCGTAGACGACCACCATGACCATTTGGCACTGGCCCGCACACCCAATGACCTTTGGCAGAACAAGCGGCAAGGCCGCAAAAGCATCATGCTGGGCATAGAGAACGGACTGGCCCTGGGGGGCAGGATTGAGAATGTGGAACACTTCGCCCGTCGCGGTGTGGTCTATATCACACTGTGTCACAACGGTGACAACGACGTCTGCGACTCTGCACGTGGAGAGCAGACCCATCACGGTGTGAGCTGCTTTGGCGAGCAGGTCATCCATGAGATGAACCAGCTGGGACTGATGGTAGACCTGAGTCACGCATCAGAAAAAAGCTTCTACGATGCACTCAGCATCTCCAGCACGCCCATCGTGTGCAGCCATTCCAGTTGCCGTGCGCTGTGCGATCACCCACGCAATCTCACCGACGAACAAATGCAGGCCCTGGCTGCAAGGGGCGGTGTGTGTCAGGTCACGCTCTACCCGGGCTTCCTCCGCACCACAGGACAGGCCACCATTCTTGATGCCATTGCCCACCTGGAGCATGCCATCAAGGTAATGGGCATCGACCATGTAGGCATTGGCACCGACTTCGACGGCGATGGCGGTGTGCCCGGACTGGCCGACGCCTCCGAGCTCATCCTGCTCACGCGCCAGCTGCTGTCCCGTCGCTACAGCGAAGCAGACATCCAGAAAATATGGGGAGGCAACTTCCTCCGCGTGATGAATGAAGTACAGAAATCAAGGGAATGAGAAATCCTGATTATCTTACAACCGCCAACGCAGTTGCAGGTCGAGGTCGCTCTGATGGGCGGCCTCTATTTGTTGCAGACCGGTACCTATGGTGCTACGGTCGAAGTAATGGGTGTGACCCAGGCGGGCCAGCAGACGCAAGCGACTGCTAATGTCGGCACGACCCATGAAAGCCAGACGCAGGCCGCGACCGTAATAGGTGGGGAAGCTGAACTCATGCGGTAACTGGCGTTCGTAGATGCAGATGCGACTGTCGTAAGAATCGGTATCGAAATAGGCGGCCAGCAGATTCAGTTGCCAGAAGGCGCGTTTCCACCCCACCCTGCCGCCTGTCAGCCAGCCGCGACTGCTGTCCACATTGTCGGCCAACACCCCGTCGGCCTGTAAGGAAAAGTCCCATCCGTACTCGTTTTTACAAGAAAAAACCAATCGTGTGCGCTGCTCGTCGTGCCTCCGAAGGGCCGTCTTGTCGCTGTTGTCCAACTGTCGGCGGTGCAGGCGGTAGCGGGCTTTCAGCGACCAGTTCTCTTTCTGATAGCACACCTCGCCCAGGTAGTCCTGAGCCGACGACGACTGCGAAACCCTGTAGCGTGCCCACGGGAAGTAGGCCCAGTCGGCATAGGCCGTTAGATGCCAGTTAGCGAAGGGCTGCCAGGTGGCTCCCAAATACAGTCCGCTCTCGTTCTGCACATGTCCCCCTTCGCTGAAGGCATGGCCGTGAAGTGTTGTGTAGCGGTAACTATAGAACCGCTGCAGTGCCAGGAGGCTCAGTCGGCTGAAAGGCTGGTAGCTCAGCGTATTGAGCGTGGCCACGGCACCATGACCGCTGATGGCCGTCTCGCCGCTCACGGTGAAGCGGTAGTGGTCGAAGCCGTAGTCAATGCTGGCGTTCACGAAGTCGCTGCCACTGGCCTGATAGCGCCGATAGAGCTGCCGTGTGTCGGGACTGAGGCGGCGGTCTAGATGGGAATAGACCGTAGTGAGACCGGCATGCCAGCCATTCTGGCGATAGCTCACAACAGCACCAGCCGCCGTCTGGTGGGTGTTGTACTTCTTCTCCATCTCGGTAGGCGTTCGGTGATAACCGTCGGTAATCAGCGTGCGGGCTGTCAGGTCTTCGTTCAACGTGGCATCCAAGGGCCGGTAGGATGCAAAGAGCGTCAGCCTCAGCGCTTTCACAGGCATCAACGTGGCAGCAGCACCCTGAAAATAGTCGGACTCGGAGCGCGTGGCATGGACACGGAGGGTACTTGTCTGTCGGCCAAGACTCTGCAGCGAGGCCAGCTTGCCCAACGAAAAGCTGTTGTTCAGCACCAGGCCCATGGCCGACGAGAGCTTGTATTTGCCCACGATCGCTGTCTCAACCACACCCCAGCGACCCACTTGCAGGTAGTAGGAATAAGCGTCGTAGCCCCAACGGTTACCACCCGAAAAGAACGGTTCGCCCGCATCCTGAGCCCCTACGAGTCCCAACCTGACATTCTTGCCATAGCTGAACTCGTAGCGCAGCCAGTGACGGTAGCGGTAGCCTAAATAACCATTGCGGTCGCCCTGACGCTCATAGAAGGGCAACCGCACGGCAGCCGTCAGCTCGTGACGCCCGTATTGTACAATGGTCTTCAGCGGTGGAAAACGCAGCGAGTCAGTCACCTCGCCTGCATAGACAAAGAAAGGTAGCAGTTGAAGTTGCCAGTAGTCCATTGAGCGCACCATCCTCAGCTCCGAGAGTGAGCGCATGGGGCCGTAGCGGCCCAGGTATTCCGTCAGGTCCATCACCTGCTGACTGGAGAGGAAAGGCAGCTGTTCCAGTTCATCGCGTGTCGCATGGTTCAAGTCAATGGGGTGGTCGGCCAATTGCTGCAACAGCTCGTAGGTGTCGCTGTTCCCCGCCTCATCTTCACTCTCCTCCTCGTTCATCAGCTCCTGCCACACCTCATCCCATGTCCTGTCCGCCCTTTCGTTCTGTGCCCATGCACCTATGGCCGTCCAGCACAATAGTGCCAGAAGCGGAAAACGGAGCAACGACACAAGACCTTTACAAAAAAGCTCCGGCGTAATAACTGCGGGTGATATAAGGCGACGGCTCATAATAAGCACTACAGTTGTAATTATCTATCACCTCACAGATAGGACTGTTATAGACACGGAGAATGCCGTCGGCATAATCTTCCCCACTCTCCAACGTACTTGTCACAAGACGTTTATAGACCTTTCCCATCTGCGTAGCAGTAGGCACTTTGGAACAATAGTCAGGATCGACACAGGTCACGTCGTAGTTTCCCGATACCATGCCGTACTCATCAATCCAGTCGGCTGCAACCGCAAGCGGATTCTCTGCATGCAGCACACTGGCAAGTGAAAGTTTCTTGGCCAGTTCGTCATGTCCCATGGCATTTACCACATACCTGTTTGGCTGTTTCAGTTGTCGGGCTATACGCTCAACCATATAGCAAACGAAGTACAAATCGTCCGTACCGACCTGCTCGTCAGGGAAAAACACATTTGTCATAACTTGTAACTCCTTTCATAACTCAATGCCTGCAATGCCCGTTGCGAGCAAAAAACAATCTGATGCGTGGGATACTTGAACTTGGCCAATGCCCAAAATGCCTCCCTGCTAATGGAACCATCCATAAAATCTTCGATATAATCCCATATCTGATCATCGGCCATTGGTCCTTCCACTATATCATAATCATGTTTAATGCCTCTGCGACAAGAGACCACGAAATCAAGCCATTCATCTGTCATTTCCGAAAAAGACAATACTTTCTGTTGCTTATTCATCTGAAACGAAAAGACCGAGACAATACTATCACCTCGCCTCGTCATTGCCCACTTCCGTGCCTGCTTTTCTAAATTTGTACAATAGAAGCCATCGCCAAAATCCTTATAGAAGCTGGAAACAAGCACTTCTGGCTTCCTAACCACAATATTACTACCGTGAAACAATATGGTTTTCTCTACTTCCATTTCCATAAGCATGTCACTATTAATTTTGCAAAGATACACTAAAAAAGTCGAACTTCCAAGCAATTCGCCTAAAACATATCAAAACAGCCCAGAATAACAGTTTAACCTCCAATATGAGTTTTTTTTGTGCAAAAAGAAGGTCGTTTAAATAATTATTATTACCTTTGCATCGACTTGGGGGAGAAATCCTGAGTCATGATGCATTAGCTTATTATTTCGCACTTTACTGAAAAGACGTCGGAAATCTGTTTTGGAATAGTTCGATTAGTGAGCAAAAGGGAAGGACACAGAAGTGGCATCCTGTCTAACTGCATAGCTATGCACACGCCTTTATGGCGTGGAGCATTCTTATCTGTTAGACAGGGGTTCCGATCCGACGTCTGCCCCTTAAGTAAAGTGCATAAGGATGGCCACGCCATTCTGTATAAACTTTCGTACGCATACACAATTGTTTAACATCTAAAAAAGCAAAATGAAAAACAAAGGATTTCTTATGAGCACGCAGGCCGTCATGATGAGCCTAATGCTGTGTGGTGGATTTGCCTCATGCGGTAACGATGATGAGGACGACAGTATTGACACCAAGCCCATATCATTGTACGCAGGTAGTGAAAAAGACATTCAGGGAGCCGACTCTATCCAGTCTTCAAATAAATTTGTTGCTTATGGAAAAGGAAATGTGGTTCATGCCTTCCATGTGGGAGAAACCACACTGCTAGTAAATGGAAAGAAAACAATTTCAATCAGTGTTCTTCCCCAATATCACTTGTATGATGATCCCGTTTGCAACTGGGGCTGTGATATTGATTATGTGAAAAAGAATCAGAAACAAGGAACTTTCAGCAACAAGTCAACCGACGAACTCATCGTATATGAAAATGCCGGTGCTGCCAGCGTATTGGCCTACAAGTTCAAGAACAATAAATTAGAAGCTGTCATGGCTGTAGTTAGTACGAACCATTCTTCTGAATATGCCAGTTTCTTGTCTGAAAGATATCTAATGTTACCCTATTACGAAGGGGCTGACACGTATTTTGTCGGAGCCGACAATTTGGAACTGACCAGTGCCAATACAGTTGTCATGTTGCAGGTCTACAGTGCGACCCAACTACATACAATCTATGTACCAGCCAAGAACTATTCAACACGTTCTGTCCAAGACATGAAAGACATGGAAAAAAAAGTAGAAACTTTTGTTGAGAAATTGAGAAACATTTAATAATTGGTTGGTTCTGCGTCAATTTGGAAGACGAAAAAGGCTATTGGTCGAGCACTGTCCGTTTCTCACCCCCCAATTGACGCAGAACCAAAATAATATCTGTGACTTCTTTGTACATCAATAGATGGTGAACAATATCTTGTCCATCTGCGTTTCCTGAATGTAGACAATGTGATCAGTGACGTAGCGATAGAGACCTGCGCTGTTGGTGACCACCAGATAATAGGGCACGCCCGGTTTCGTCTCGGTAGAGAGAACGGTGTTGGCATTGTCCTTTTTCAGAGGCAGATACTCATGGAAACTGCCGGAGGGGAAGGTCTCAAAAAGATTGCTGTCATCACCGACAGCCTTTCCACAGATAGTCTCCTCAGTGTAATAATAGCCGTTGTTGTGGGGTATCTGTCCGGTAAACAGCTTCATGCGTGCCGTAGCACCAGAACAATCGCCCAGTCCGAAGGCGACAATGCGCTCGAGCTTGGGCCAAAGAGCTGTGGCCAAGGGCTGATCAGACTCAAAGGCACTCTCCACTTCCTTAGCCCGCAGGGCATCGGTCTGCCTGAGTTCTTCCAACAGTTCCTTACGGGCAGCCATGATATAGTCGAACATGTCGGCTACACGGCTCGTGTTGAGAGCTACAATCTGGTCGATGTCACGGTCGAGCAAGGCATAGCGGCATATCGTGTGCATTTCCTCGCGCGGCTCAGTCTTGAAGAACTGGTCGTCGGGCATGGAGAATTCAGCACGGCGCTTGCCACGGGCGTAGTGATAATACCACATGTACTTCTTCACCATCTGGCTCTCAAGCGTCTCCACAGTGCAGCCGTCGTTGGTCTGCTTGTGGCGCGGTCCCACAATGGCTATAAGCAGGTTGTGGTGACCCTTGAGCGTGGTGGCAAAGCTCTCCATGTAAGGCAAAAGATGACTTTCGGTGCAGGGCACGCGCTGGTCCTTGGCGTTGAGAAGATATTGGCGCGTGGGTTCCGTAGTGAGTATTCCGCTCTCGCCAATGTTAGTCTGCAGGTCAAGGAGCCGCTTGTAGTTCGGGTAGTCGGATAATGGCACCAGTCGCTGATAGTCGGCCAGAGTCTCAATCTGGTCAAAGTGGTAATAGCGACCGTAATCGGTGGTCATGTTGTTGCGCAGATTCTTGATCATGACGCCCCATCCGTTCAGCGCATCCTTCAGCATGGGGCTGGCCATGGGATTATCGGGATTGCCCAGCACCTCGCGCGGCAGGTGGTAGTTCAGATAGCACTCTTCAAGCGTATGAAGCTTCGACGGTGTCAGCTTGCGCAGCTTCTCCAGATAGGGCCGGGCGATGTCGCTCAACATGCGGCGCTGCTCCAAGGTAAGGTCGGAGGCCAGATAGTATTGCGTCAGCAAAGAGAAGAACAACTGGCCAATGTCATTGCCGTCGACACCTACTGACTCAAGGTTGTCGAGAGTCTTGGCGGTCGACGTGAAGCACTCAAGCAGTTCGTCGAAGGGCTTCTTCTTGTTCTGAACGATGGAGCTGCCGTTGATGAAATAGTGATAGCCAATGAACTGCGGCAGATAGCACACGCGGTCAGCCTTCATCAGGCATAAGGCGGTGTGCCAGACATCTTCCAACCAGAGGATATCTTCGGGACATTTGATGTCGTTCTTGCGCAAGAAGGCCACATCGAACAGGCGCGATGTGGTGAAACCCCAGAGTCCGGTAAACATCTTGTCCATCTGATAGTTGTCACGATCCATGACGACGCGCCACTCGGTCTGGTTCCAAATCACTGTCTCAGTATGCGGATGCAGGCTCTCCCTCTCCAATTCATATTCACGGCGGAAGGTCACTACCTGCGACTGCGTCTCGGCTATCTCACGGCAGACCACTTCCAGACAGTCCGGCGTATAGCTGTCGTCACCGTCGAGGAAACCCACGTAAGGGGCAGTGACAAAAAGAAGACCGTGGTTGCGTGGCATGGCTGGTGAGCGAATGCCGTCGTTCAGTTCCTTGATAATGACGTTCTTGTCGTCCTTGAACAGGTCCGTCAGCAACGGCAGATAGAGTGGCTTGCAATTGTGAACCACGATAATCCACTCGATGTTCTCGAAACCGATGGTCTGACAGCGCATGCCTTCGACACACTTCTGGAACATGCTCATTTCCACATTGTGGAAGGGTGTAACTACAGATACCTTATACATGGTGTTCGGTGTTGGGTGATTATAATGTGCCCTTGAAATATTCTATTGTCTTTGCCAATCCCTCGTCGAGCTTGACTTTCGGCTCCCAGTCGAGCTTTTCTTTGGCCAGAGAGATGTCTGGACGGCGCATCTTCGGGTCGTCGGAAGGCAGTGGACGGAACACTATCTTGCTCTTCGAGTCTGTCATGGCAATGACCTTCTCGGCCAGTTCCAGCATAGTAAACTCACCGGGATTGCCGATATTCACCGGACCCAGGAAATTGTCACCGCTGTTCATCATGCGTATCATACCTTCTATCAAGTCAGATACATACTGGAAAGAACGTGTCTGCTGTCCGTTGCCATAGATGGTGATATCCTCTCCGCGAAGCGCCTGCATGATAAAGTTTGAAACAACACGCCCATCATGCTGAGCCATGCGGGGACCGTAAGTGTTGAATATGCGGATAACCTTGATGCGTACGCCATGCTGGCGATGGTAGTCGAAGAACATCGTTTCGGCACACCTCTTTCCTTCGTCGTAGCACGAACGAATACCGATGGTGTTCACATTGCCCCAATAGCCCTCTGGTTGCGGATGGACGGCAGGGTCGCCATAGACTTCACTGGTGGACGTCTGCAGAATCTTACACTTCGTCCTGCGTGCCAGTCCCAGCATGTGGTAGGCTCCAAATACAGAAGTCTTGGTGGTCTGGATGGGATCGTTCTGATAATATACTGGCGATGCCGGACATGCAAGGTTATAAATCTCGTCGACCTCTGCCCAGTACGGCTGGCACACATCGTGTCGCACAATCTCGAAATTCGGTCTTCCTATCAGGTGCCAGACGTTCTCTTTCGCCCCAGTATAGAAGTTGTCCAGGCAAATCACGTCGTTGCCTTCGTTCACCAAGCGTTCGCAAAGGTGGGAGCCGATGAAGCCTGCGCCACCAGTTACTAAGATACGTTTCATCATTGTTTTATTTCCGTTTAGTTATTAATATGTGGTTTGTTCGTTACCTCATACTTTCGTATGCCCCAATGCGCACGGCAACGTTCTCCTTCAGGTTGGCAGCGAAGAACAGCCAGTCGAACGAATGGTAGGATGCGGTGCCGAAGACGCTCGTTGCCTCATGACAAAAGGCCGCATCGGCATTGGTGACAAGAACGCCGCGCTCCGTGTCAAGGGTGGCATCGGCCAGTCCGTCGGTGCTATGGGCCGCAATGGCTGCATCGACACCTTTTTCCTGAACCTCAGCATAAAACGACACATAATCCGTAACGAGCAGCGATCCCTTGTTCTCGGCAAAGGTGGCAGGCGTGGCATCACGCTTCCAATTGATGGGATTGATACTCAAGGAACCGCTCGGTGCCACAACAACATTGTACTGTGACTTGTTTTCGGCACCCTCCGTGTTATAGCTCACAATAACGCCCGTGTCGTCGGCACCCTCGGCAAACTTTAGGTGCGGATTCTTCTCTAAGTAGTCCGTTGTGACAGCATAACCAATGGGATAGGCGGCAATCATGCGACTGTAATACTCAGGGTGCTGCTTGAAATAGCCCGCCAGCAGTGCCTCAACAACGGCAGCACCCTGCGAATGTCCCGCCAGAAAAAAAGGCCTTCCATTGTTGTAGTGCTTAAAATAATAGTCAAGTGCCTGAGAAGCATCCTTTGAAGCCTCGTAGGCCCAAAACGCCTGTGCGTCATCCCAGGAGATTTCGGCTATGTAACTGGCATCAGCCTGACGGTAGTACGGGGCATATACGTTGCATTGTTCGCTGAACACACCATAACCCGTAAGGACAGACCAGACAAAGCCCACTGTGCGCATCTCCTGGTTATCAAGACTGGCCACACGGCTTTCCGAATCATTAGCCACAGAAAAAGAAGTGGGTTGCAGGTAGAACACGTCGCAAGGCTTGTCGGTTGACGTAGGCAGCACAGCCCAGTTGTAGTCATCGCTGTAGTCAACGGGAATCTCCCACACCTCCGTACCCGACAGGTTTTTCACTACAACTGGAATATCATACGCTGGTTGTGGCGTATCTATGAAATCATCACTGTCGTCACTACACGAGCTGAAAGACATGCTCATGGCTACTGCCAACATCACCGATGCGGCAAGAGATAGAAAGTGCTTTATTTGTTTCATCTGGCAATCATTTCCAACAATTCACTAACGTCACTCCGTGAGTAACGCTGTCATGCTTCACTTACCGTTCGGCTTTCCTGTGCAAAAATACGAAATATGAATCAAGTAACCAAATGTTTGACTTCGAAATTTATGAAAACCAAAAAGAGGACATGCCTTTGGAGCATATCCTCTTTATATAAAGAACTCTTATTCTTAGAGCTTCGGACCGGCAGCAACCAGAGCCTTACCAGCCTCGTTGCCTTCGTACTTCTTAAAGTTCTTGATGAAGCGGGCAGCAAGATCCTCAGCCTTCTTGTTCCACTCAGCAGCATCAGCATAGGTGTCGCGAGGATCGAGAATCTTGGTGTCTACACCCTCAAGCTCTGTGGGCACCTCAAAGTCAAAGTAAGGAATCTTCTTGGTGGGAGCCTTCAGGATGGCACCACCCAGAATAGCGTCGATGATACCGCGGGTGTCGCGGATCGAGATGCGCTTGCCCGTACCGTTCCAACCGGTGTTCACCAAATAAGCCTTGGCACCGCTCTTCTCCATTTTCTTCACTAGTTCCTCAGCATATTTCGTGGGATGCAGCTCAAGGAAGGCCTGGCCGAAGCAAGCAGAGAAAGTGGGAGTGGGCTCAGTAATGCCACGCTCTGTACCTGCCAGCTTGGCGGTGAAGCCAGAGAGGAAGTAATACATCGTCTGTTCCGGCGTCAGCACGGAAACGGGGGGCAGCACGCCGAAAGCGTCGGCGGAGTGGAAGATCACGT